>Ga0210059_1000527_pt1 | contig 49525 bp, 21 predicted proteins | sample Ectturendosymbi2_FD_188042 | JGI IMG/M metagenome (GOLD analysis project Ga0210059, IMG submission 188042) | Ecteinascidia turbinata endosymbiont from Florida, USA - Sample 2 (SPAdes) (version 2) | ecosystem: Host-associated > Tunicates > Ascidians > Unclassified | place: Key West, Florida...
CAATTAAAAATATTTGAATGAACCAGTCATTTTCGTTTTTATAATTTTCTATTCGTCTTGCTTTTGGCGTTCATGCCTTATTACCAAGCGCCAGGCTGACCATAATGACATATAATTTTTCCAGGGTGTTTGTTCGTAATCTCTGACTTTTGCTCTTTGTTCCGTTAAATGTTGTTTTTTGCCGAGTCACTCTCTAGCCCGTGAAATACTTTCTTTTAGTCAGAATACACTGTAGTATTTATATCATAAACTCTCTACTCGCAGCTACCTGTAAGTACAGTTGAGTAAGCACATTCTCTACTATCGGAAAAAGCAAACGAGAACCTTGCAAATAAGCGAAAACATATCTTTTATAAACAATGACGTCACGAATTACGTCATAGGGGCCCTCCAGTAAAAATTGCCCCAGGCCCCCCTACCCTTTAATCCGGCTCTGGTCGGAGTCGTTGAAATTTTCTACGACTCCGACTCCTCAGGTTGAAAATCCGTCCGACTCCGACTCCTCGACTCCGACTCCACAGCCCTGCTCGAGACTCCATCACTGGCAACAATGCTTTTGTTTGTTTGCGTGTGCAGGTCACTGGTACTTTTAACAGAAAACCAAGTGACTTTGCAGCGGTTTAACTCAAAACATGTAATATTGTCTTGTGTAATTTAAGATTTGATAGGTAGAAATTTTGGCAAATTACAATTGCACTAAATCAAATGGTCTCAATTACAGTTACAACTACACAAAATTGTGCAAATAATTACATTCAGCTCATTCATAAAAACACTTGATAGCCACAAAAAAGAATAAACACTAGACGAAATTAAAAAAAACACTTGTGAGTGGCACCACTGGACCAAGGTAAAACTAACCCGACTTTTTCCAGCCCTATTCTTCCTGCAGGTGCGAGGTTCGTGACAAAAAGTTGCGCGTCAAAATCAGTGAATAAAAGATTTCGTGAGTTTTTTCACATGGATACACGTAAGGACACCTTCAACATCACTATACCGCTCAAAGTGTTTCAGGAATCGCAAGTTGAAGTTGCGTAAACTCCGTTCGAAAATGTCTACTCACATGACTATACGCGAAAAATCGGACATTGCAAACTTATACCCATTGGCGTGCAGAGGTCTGGTGATGCCCGGGGCGACTCCTTGATTGGATGGCCGCCTTTCAAATTCTAGTATTGAACAGTGGCGAATGGTGGTCATTGTTACTGAAAATACGCTGTTTGTGAAGTCAAAATATGACGTCATTTTGACGTTTGCAAACCAACGTTTTGGCGAAGTTTGTTGACACAACATGCATATTCAGGAGCGCCGGAGAAGCGACAGGGGGAGCAGTAAAAGAAGTTACGGCCATGGAAACTTATAAAAAACAAAAAATCGTTACCAATTACGTCTTGTTTCTGTTCATCAACAATGCTGACCACCAAAATCATAACAGAATTATAGAAAATCATTCTGAATTTTCTGGGTGCATGAATAGCTGCAATAAATTTGTTTCAAGTAGATCTTGATAAAACATGATATTACCTATGATACTGTTATGATAAAGCACCTACGCCCCCGTTGTCCCCCTTTTGAAAGGGCAAAGGGGGCAATGCCCCCGCCATGTTTCCATTCTCAGGCGTCCCTGTGCATATTATTCTGCACGCACTGACTTTACTCGTTGTTGTAGGCTGCAATGTGTCACAGCAATGAACATAAATTACCAGCGGTCTCAGAGCAGTTCATAACTGCACAAATATCCGGCAACGTGTTAAAACAGGGGAGTACAACACACAGTGCTACGACAGCGCCGTTCACAACTTCAAAATAGACTACAAGGCTGCGTGAATGTCTCGTCGAATAGCAATCGATCGGAAGGTATGCGGCTCAGAGATGAGCGGACTGTCATATTTTGTGATCCAGATCCAGTCCTGATTTTTTAAAACTCAGTTCAAGTCCAAACACAGTCCAATTTTTTTTCAAATTTAAAGTCCAAGTCCAAATTTGGTTCAAAATATTTGAGAAATGTAGCCTTTTCACAACAAAAATGCCGCATTTCTTTTCCATTAACTAAGTCCAAATCCGGTCCGCATCCTAAATTTTGAAGAGGTCTACAGTTCGGATACAATCCAAATTCAACCGAATTTGCTATAGTCCGGATCCAGTCCAATCCAACTCCGGTCCAATGCTCACCTCTGATGCGGCTTGGTTGGACACCCAGGGTTGACAGCTTGAAACAAGTAAATTACAAAATAATTGAGCGCATGAAGTACTCAAGAAAACTCGTTTTTTATTTTGTAGCTGTTATGTGTACAATTACTAAGGGGAAAGAACAGATATGGGCTTGTGTGAGCCGTTATAACTAATACGCCTGAACAACCAATTGATGACGAAGCCCGAATCGAAGCACATATGGCAAGTACAGGCGTGCAACTGTATTAGCACAAATCAATTAAATGTCCATAATTATCTTTAGGGTTGATGTAATTGGACCCAACGATAAAAAACACTCGTTTTTTTTTGAAAAATCCTATTAAAAAAAATCCCAATCCTATCTTTACTTTTGAAAAATGTGCAATGCTTAAAAAGTAAATAAGCAGCACACTTGCACAGTTAAGTGGATTTTGTTTTATGATACAAAACCAACAGCAACGAAATTTGAAGGACTTGAAAAAAGAGAAGAATAATTCGTACAGTTTGGATAAATTCTACTGGTTATCTTCTTCAGCTCTGTAAAATCGGTATACTTTAATCAATTTTTCTGCCTTCCCTGCATCTAAGCTGTTTCTGATGTTGGACCATACCAAACTATATGTTGAAAAAATAGCCTACACTATATAGATGCTGAACTAGAAAGGCATGTATATAAACGTGACGTGAAACTGCAGAGTTTGTGTGGAAGTGGCTTTTCTCCGTTTGCTGTCTGCTGTGCGCATGCTTGCCAAGCCTTACCACTTTAGAGTGAATTGACCAACAACACTTTGCGAAAACAATGGTGGGTGCATATCTTTACCCTCAAACAAGTTATTATTGTGTAATTCTGGATATGACGATATTGCATGATGCAATAAAAACAATTCAGAACTGGGTTTTTGTGGTTTCTTTTTAAAAAATAACAAAAACTTGTTTCTTTCTAAAAAGCGGAATAAAAAAAACAGGTGAGTTGCTCTACACGCAACTGCTTATACCAAACAACTTTCCGCAAACCACACTACACTGATCTTGGTGTCTATGTATTTGTGCGCTCTAGCACAGTGGTTCTCAACCTGGGGTTCGCGAACCCCCAGGGGTTCATGGGAAGATTTCCTGGGGTACTTGGATGGCAGTCGATTTTTCATGTAGGTTATTGCTATTTTTTAATATCCTATACTAGAGGAAAATGCGTGCAGATTGAAACCTCCGCGCAGATTTTGCATCTGCGTAGATTTTGTCAGCTTACTGGGGGTTCGGGTTGATTATTTTATGACTCGGGGGTACTTAACGGGAAAAAGGTTGAGATCCCTGCTAACAGATTCATGCAACACAAAGGTCCCAGGATAAACCTTCAACAGAAGGGAGAACGAGACCAAAAACTGACCTTACTCATCTTCTCCTCCAGCATCAAACAGCCATAATGTCACGCTGTAAATCGTTATGCTCATCCTAGTATTTCAATATTTTCCACAAAACACACAGCATTAATCTTGGTATCTGCGTGTTTGTGTGCTGTAGCAGATTCATGCAACACAAAGATCGCAGGACAAACTCGTAATGGAAGGGAGAACGAGACCAAAAACGGACCTTGCCTTTTTGCTCTTCTGGCATCATACAGCCATAATGTCGCGCCGACAATAGTCATGTAACCTAATATTTCAATACCACAAAGCACACTGCATTAATCTTGTTATCTACGTGTTTGTATGCTGTAGCAGATTCATGCAACACACTGACCGCGGGATAAACTTTTAATGGCAGGGAGAACGAGACCAAAGGCTATTTTTTGGTTCAAAATTTTCCAGTGATGTTCCCTAGTCAATTTTGTCGGGTCAAAGTCACAAGCCCTTGGAGTTAGAGACGATTCAAGCTCATCTAAAATTTTTTCGAGTCAGAAGCGAGTCATGGCTTGGTCGAGTCGAGTCACAAGAACTGTCGAGTCACTTCGAGTCATATTGGTTTGCAAGCTCGAGTCAATCTCGAGTCTAATGAAATTTCACATTTTTGCCTATGACTTTATTTTGCTGTGAAATGGCGCCAAGTTGCTATTAAATGGCGTCTGATCAGTTAGCTGATCCCATTTCTTTGCATAGCAATGAAAAATTCGTGAATTCGAGGCTCTTGCGTTGACAAAGTTGACAATGTGGATACAGTCGTTCATCTTTTCTGACAATTCCTTTGTTAAATTTTTGATCACTAAGGCTTCCCTATGTGTTCTGCGATGCGTACTTTCAATGGCTGGCTTTTGACGCAGCAAACCTCTGGATTCACCCACCATTCTTGCTTAACGCCAGGTCTACCATGCGGTTGTGAAAACGTCAATTCCAATGTCACAAAAACAACAAAAATACACAGTGGAAGTGTAGCTAGGGTTTAAGTTAGCCAACTGCAATGCTCATATTTTTAGGTAAAATTATTCCCTGGCACACCACGCATCGTCTCGCGGCACACCGGTGTGCCGCGGCACGTCGGTTGCGGAGCACTGATCTAGGCCAGTGGTGCCCAACCTTTTTTGACCCAAGATCTACTTTTCAAGTAGACGGTCTTTTGGGATCTACCAACCCAGTGTCAACATCGCAAACCCACACACATTGCTTCCAGCCTGCAGTAAGTATCTTCACAGCACTTTTTCTTGTAGCCACACGACCACTAGACCTCACATGTCACATCACAAGCCCTTCCTCTCTCAAACACGTATGCACATTGCACACACACACCAATCTGTTTGATAAGCAATGACTTAACACGAACCAAATAGAAACAAATCCCAGATAAAAGGGGTGCATCTTTTAGTTTGAAAAAATGAAATTGCCTCCTACGTTAGTGGGAGACCTGGCACTGCGAGGAGATGGCCAGCTTCTCGTAATCCGAAGTGCAGCTGCTGATCGCAAGGCGTAGGCAGGCTACAATAGAATTTGGGCCCCAGTAGGCTAGCTAGAAAGTGGTTTCAGTCATTGTTGGTCTGTACTTGGACTTGGTGATTTTCATGTGCGAGAAAGCAGACTCGCACAAATAAGTTGATCCAAAAAGAGCTGTCAAGTTCAAGGCACATTGTCTGAGATTGGGATGCTTCTCCGCCACCAGTAGCTTCCAGAGCACTACATGCTCTCCATGTTGAGCGGATGTTGATCTGGCTCTGATCTCAATGACATTTTGCAAAGTCAGAACCTCATCCTCAAGAGCGGAGCTTTCCGAGTTGAAAAGTGACTTGACTTTGGCGGCAATGTCACCAACATCAATTGAAGAGCGGAAGTTTTGTCTCGTAAACCAATCCCACGAAAGCATCAAAAGTATCCTCATCTCTTGTGGTGTCCTTTCAATGGCAAATTGGTGAGTAGCTCTTCCTTGGCGCTCATGTCTTCAAAATCCATAGTAATTAACACACACAATTGTGGTCCATCCACGATATCAGTCGACTCGTCAAAGTGGAGGGAAAAGCACTCACACGCGTTTATAACCTTCCTCAGTTGCTCCTCCACATCCACAGCCGTTCCCTCACAATGCTTTGTAGAAGTATTATGGGAGAGGTGCACTTCTTTTAAGGGCCTTCACGATCTGTTCGTTTATTGTTGAAGTCTTCAAAAAGGCTATCTGCTCCCTCGAGAAAGTTTCCTTCACAATATCGCCATGTTCGAATGGCTTCTTGTGTTTAGCAACGAAGTTACCAGGAGCGTAACGAGGTTAGATAGCACCCGGCGCAAGAAGCAAGTTTGGCGCCCCCATGTTCGAACCTGAGGTCTTTCGGAAGCAAATGTACTGTATTGAAAAAGTACTTGTGACATTGTTGGGACTTTTCGGCGCCCCCGACAGTCGTTCAGCGCTTCCATAGTGATTAGGTGCCGGGGGAATAGCGCCCCATTGCCCCCTCGTTACACCCATGGACGTGACTGTGGTGATAGGAAGCAGTAGTTGCGGGCTTACCCTGGGTTCTCGGTTTGGTGAAAATTGTCTGGCGTGCAGCAAGCTATGCTTTCAAATCCCGCATATTTGTGGCATGTGAAGGCGTTTTGGCCGGGAAATCCCTCTCGTAGCTCTAGTGTACTGTTTTATAATGCCACTCCAAATTCCCTTTCTTTATCAGCGCTACCGTTGTATTGCAGATCAAACAAATAGGTTTTCAATGAGAAAAAACAAAAATGTGATTTTCCATTTTGGGTGGAGTCTTGGTTCGTTTAATCTCAGCCATGTTAACGTTCAAGAGTACGTACTACGTAATCGCTCTGATCGCTAGCTGCTAGTGTGGATGCAATGAAATGTTTCAGAAAGTACGCAATTTAAAGCTCAAAAGCGCTCAGTTGTTTGATGGTACTAACTCACTACGGCGCCTAATCCATAGATAGCCAGGAACAATTCTTACGAAAATACAGCTTATCATTAGTTAGCAACACACAAAAACATGTGGAAAGACACACAAAAATCATTGTTGGTTTGCCTGAGCACGGTGCACGCTAGTATCTGTAGTCACGTGCGTTAACTTTATACGAAGCGGTCTTACAGACATGTATTTTTAAACTGATTGTATTGACAAACTCCTGATTGAAGCAAGCGCCCCAGTCCAATCAACGCACTAAATTGAGAACGTTTGCTCGCTTACCCGCACACACGTACATTTCTAAAACGTGATGGTCTTAGTGCTCACTAACGTAACGTATAGCATACTAAGCTAATAGCTTTCCTTAGTCTCAGAAACCAGCACATCACGTTATCCCGCATGACAAGTGGTCATCAACTGAAGGAGATATCCATTGTTAGGGGCTACTACCATATTTCCCCGAAAATAAGACAGGGCTTATATTAATTTTCACTCCGAAATTTACACTAACGGCTTATTTTCGGGGGATGTCTTATTTTGATATATCAAAAAATGAAGTTACAAAGTAAAAATTAAGAGATTTCTAAATAATCAGAAATTACGAAAAATATGTACATTTACTTATCATTAACATGTTTTTTGTTCAGAAACTCGTTAACAACAATTTATTCAAAAACAATCATATAATCATCCTCTGGAATGTCTTGCAGGTCATCGGTTTCCAAAATTCCAGCGGAGTTTTCGCCTAACTCAATTTCCCGCAGAATTTTCACTCCTACTCTCTCATGTCGAGCAATAGAGGTCTCATGTAATGAGTCAACTAGGGTTTATTTTAAGGATAGGGCTTATATTTATATCATCTTCAAAAATCACGCTAGGTCTTATTATCGGGTAGGTCTCATTATCGGGGAAACACGGTAACGTGTCACAATGCCAGTTACTGGGCCACGTTGCTTCAGGGAAGAAATCTTTACAATCATTAAGGTAAATTGACAATTAATTAGAAGCCACTGTAGAAAAAATGTTTATTTTGATTTTTTCCGGCAGCCCTCGCGGTCGACTTTGGAGTTCGCGGTCTACCAGTAGACTGCGATCGACTGGTTGGGCACCACTGATCTAGGCTATCTCCCAAGGGGTCGCATTGAAAAAATATTTAAAAAATGGGTACGCAGAACAAAAAAAGAAGCCCTGCTCTAGTATTCTATCTTCGACTCCAGCGAGAAACCAGCATTGTTAAAGGCGATTGATAAACTTGAAGGAATTCTCTTACAAAACTAAACGCACTCTATGTGTGTCTGCAGTCTAATTTCAACAAATTGACGATTTCAACAATTACCTCCAGGAATTTTTTTCGCCTTCCCGGGCCCTCAAACAGCAATGTTGGCCCAAACAGTGGTTTTTGCCTTGGCGTTTGCCATGTAACGAACGTCCTTTGCGATTTTCAGATTTTTTTTGTCCTTGTTACAATAGGAATGGGCCTTCATATACGAAGAAGGACAATAACACCTGTCCTTCTTCGTAAATGAAGGCCCATTCCTTTTGTCACCCCCCAAAAAATTTTGTGATTTATTTTCGTAAAGGCAACGATGTAACCTAAAATTTTGCACTGAAAACATGTTGCTAATAGGCACGGTTTTCGCTGTACATGCACCCAAAGACCGATGTCACTGGGTTTATGACAATCCGTGACAATTTGTGACAATTACAATTACAAGCCGGTACCGAACGTTTGACAAGCGCCAATACCAACCGGAGACAAATGGTTGTAAGTTGAATTGCTAGTTATTTGCTTCGTTGACTTAATTTTATTTCTTGGACAAAGCAATTGTTTGGAAAAACTTTTGCTTTTTGCATCATTTTAATGAAATGCCGAAAATTGACTCTTGTTTGTAGAGGAAATTCTCTTTGATTTTATCTCGTAGTTGAAAATTGCTTTTTTCTCGCCAACTTCATTTTGGGTGGAGAAGGCAATTTTTTATCATTTCGTTTTTGTAGCAAATGTGAAAAAGCAATGAATTTGACTCCGATTTCGCTTGTTTGACAAAAATTCAAATAAGAGACCAATTTTGGCAACAAATTTGATGAAAATTAAAAAAGAGGCAAAATCCAGTTTGAAATTTAACAAGTTTTATTCACTTTGAAAAAAGAGACAAATGCTATTTAATGGTTGTAATTGAATTGTTATTTATTTGCTTTATTGACGTAATTTCATTTCTTGGAGAAAACAGTTGTTTGGAAAAACTTTTGCTTTTCGTATCATTTTAATGGAGAGCTGAAAATTGACACTTGTTTATAGAGGAATTTCTGTTTGTTTTGATCTGATAGTCAGGGCCGGATTTAACTGATGCGAGGCCCTAGGTTAATCCACTTGTGAGGCCCCCTCTCCCATTGTTGCGAGGAAAAAAATGGAAAGCGTCAATCAATTTGCGAAATTCGAAAATGACAATCTGAAAGCACGGTCAGTAAAAAATTATAAACCATAACTGGAGTACCCACGATCACTGCGTTTGTTGCTGCCTTCGACGCAAAAGCGTTCAATTGCACGGAACTGTTGAAATCCTACTTGGCTGACGGGAACAGGATTAAACTGCCCCAGGGAAACCAACCGAAATCGTCACTATTGAAATATTTGACAAAAAACATGGCCTACGTTTTTTAAGAATCACGTCTGTTTTTTTTCTTATCTGTGTTAATAAAAACAAACACACTGCACCTATATGAGGACCACGTTGCAACTCGCTTACCACGGCTGTAACAATCTCACACACACGAGCAAAAGACATCACGTTAAACGCACTCAAATGGTTGTAACTGTTACGTTCACGATTCGTGTGTTTCTTACTTTTTCAGACTGGTAAGAATCGAAAGCAACTAAACTGTCGCGTGAAAAGTCTGGTTTGAAAACTTGAACCGTCGCCAGAAAATCTTGAATAGGTGATTTGAATTTGCGCAAGGCGACTTGACATTCTGAAAATTTGATAAAATCTTTACTGATTTATAGCGTTTCATATTTAAATTTGGAAGGGCCGAGCTCATCAATGCCCACCTTGGCGACTGGACTGGTTTCAATTTTGCTTATGCTGTCATTATTGAAATACGTATAAATAAATAAAAAGCTACATTCATCGAATCTAGTAAGGCTGAACATAACACAGTAAACAGTGAAAAAGGTTTTGTCCTGCCTTCTTCATAACAAAATTATCTAAGAATTCATTACATTTGTTTGCCTAAGTTTGTCACTTTTAATCAATGGCGTGCAGAGGTCTGGTGATACCTGGGGCGACTGCTTGATTTATGCCCCCCTATTAAAATCTAGTATCGAACAGTGAAGTATATGGTAGTCATTGTTACTGAATATACGCTTTTTGTGACATCACAATGTGACATTTGCAAACCAACGTTTTGGCGAAGTTCGTTGACGCAACATGCATATTCTTCTACACGCACTCTCCTTACTCGTTTTAGTACAATGTATCACTGTGATGAACATAAATTATATGGCGTTCCAAGTTCAAAACACAGGACTCAACGCTAGGACAGAGCAGTTCATAACGGCAAAAATATCCTGCAACGCGTTAAAACAGGAGAGGAGAACACACTCAGTGTGCTACGTCAGCGCAGTTCACATCTGCGAAAATATAAGGCTGCGCATTAAAACAGTGGATTAAAACACACTCAACGCTACGACAGGGCAGTTCACAACTGCAAAAAACATCAGGCTGCGCGAATGTCTCGTCGAATAGCCGTCGAGCAGAGAAGGTATGCGGCTGGGATGGCGGACACCCTGGGCTGACAGTTTGAAACTTGCTAAACTACACGATAATTGCTAAATCAAGCAAGTTAAAAGAAGACAGTTTTGAAATTTGGCTCAGAAAATCAATTAAACACCCATAATTATCTTTCAATCCTTTTTTGTGATTTCCCTTTATCACACGATTTGGGAAAAGTCACGTCACTATCAGTTTGATTTGGTGTGCACCGCACACCTAGAGTATAGGTCCCTGGCATTGAAGAATGTGAAAATTACTGGCATTTGAATACGTAAAAATTAGTGTTGACAAAAAAAATACAAGTTTCGAAAAATTAAATCCATGCAGCATGTGTTAGTAGCCCTACAATAAGAAAAGTCATCCAGTCACAGCATTTTCATTGTTGTAATTTCACTCTTTGGATGCCTCCCTGCCTTGGATGCCTGGGACGTCGCTCCATTCGTCCCTCTGTCTGGACGCCACTGCTTTGAATGTAGCGAATGCTTAGTGTGGGCAACCTCTTCTGGAACATTGCGGCCCTTCTGGAACATTCTTTTAAATCTTGAAAAGGACCTTTCGCCTGAGCAGTTGCTAGTGACCATCAAGCTACGAAATAAGGCTTCGCGTGGTTGGATGAACTAAAAACCACTAATCTAAGGCATCAGACCCAAACGCGCTTTTGCCATTTTTTTGATGTTTCCCTGTCTCGTTGGGAAGAGTTCTGCAGTTACCAGTTGGCAAAGTGGCTTTTGCTTGCTGTTCAAGCTCATTAAGATCTTCTCTGATTTGCTTAGCATGGGAGCAGTACTAACTTGCGCAAGTACTCAATAGCAATCTGATTTATGAATGACTTTACTGACGAAAATTCAAATGAAAAAAAATCACATCTAAAAATACCAATTGAGCTTTACCCGATACAAACGCTGATAAAACTACTGTATTGCTCAGTCACCTAAGAAACAACTATGCTTTTTTTGTAGGATACAGCTGCTAGCCCTATGCATAGTTCTTATCTGCCGTACAACTTTTCGTTGATCAGGTGTAGTGATGTAACTAGAGGTTTGGTCCGTTAGCTGAAGGGAGCCCACTGGCTAACACTCAGAAAATATTTGAGAAACAATAGCAAATTAGGTATTGAACGGCTAAACAAAAACCCAAAATCACCAGAAAGCACTCCAAAAAACGACAGAAAGAACAATCTACTGAAACCAAAAGAACAGTAAATACCAAAATTCAAGCTAGGTAGGGGCCCGGTTTTTACATTTATCTTGCTAGGGGGGGCGATTCCCACCCCTGCCACTCGTCAGTTATGCCACTGATCAGGTGCATCTCAAACATGAACAGCCACACGTTCTTTGGATAGAGTCACACGTAGCAATCGGTACGATTCAGCAAACACAGGACGCAGCCAGCGTGCTTTGAGTATATCGACGCGATAGCTGGCATGCGGCTTGACCAACCGTCATATTGAGATTCATGGAAACTCGCTATAGACTCTGGCGTTATCAACACGAAAGTTGAATGAAACTAAATTTCGTGAATAATAATTAAGACATACATTTTTGACGAAGTTTAATCTAAATGATCATATATCGGCCATTGACTCTATGCGTACCACAGCTTGTTGGAGGCCCCCTTGGATCGTGAGGCTCTAGGCTCAAGCCTATATAGCCTATATGTAAATCCGGCCCTGCTGGTAGTTGAAAATTGCTTTTCTCTTTCTAAGTTTGTTTTAGGTGGAGAAGGCAATTTATTGTCTTGTATAGAGAAGGCACTATAGGAATGTTATTGAGAAATCCATATTATTAAAGAATTTTAACAAAAAAAGGTAATTTTCTTTTGTATCATAATAATGAAAAAACTAAGTGTTACTTGTGGAGAAAGCAATTTTGGAAGTACTTTTTCTTTCATTTTTATGTCAATGTAAATGGTATTTTGAAATTGGATTTAATTTGACAGTTGTTTGCAAAAACGTCAGTTTTTTGTGTCTTTGTAATGGAAAAGACTAAATTTTATAGGAAGAGAAAGCATTTGTTTGGAAATACTTTTGTTTATTTTTGTTCACAAGTACAATTTCAAAATTAAAATGGGCTCTATTTTTGCGATTGCATGGAAATACTTTTGTCTTTTTTTGCAAGATTGTATTAGAAACAGCATGAATGGATCCAAATTGAAAAAGGACTACTCTTTGTTTCCATCTAGTGTTGGAAAATTACTTATTTCTGGTCACTTGAAATTTTTTGTAATGATAATAACTTTTTGAAAAATGCTTTGTTTTTGAAGGAAGGAAATTGACTCCGGCCATTTTGCGTGATGAAATTCTGAAAAAAGTGACAAAATATCGTCGTTAAAAGACACAATAAAAGACAAAAGTTGCAAGTCCCAGTCTTAACCCTAGGACGGGCGTAGCCCTGAAGACAAATGAGCGGACATGAGTGAACTGCAAGCACATCACTGGATGACACTGCAACAGTGAGACTGGCTCAGTGACTTTTGTGCAGTGTGTCATATCGGAAAATAAACTGTCATTGCAAGAATTAAAGCAATTAATCAGTATAAAGCCGCTGACTTCAGGTTTTCTAGAAATGTTTGTTGCTTTGTTCCAAATTCGATGGGGAAAATACCCATTTCCCCCATGCGGACGCCCATGACCAGTGGTGTGTGTCGTCATCAACAACTCCCATTACCTGGCCGTCAAAAAAACAAAACAGTGGAGCTTATCATGCATTTGGGAAATATTGAATGCAGGCTAGGGGGTTTCTAAGTTATTGGCTAGGGGGTTTCTAAGTTATTTGGCGCCCCTATGTTCGAAAGTAAGGTCGTTCGGAGTAAATGTACTGTATTGAAGAAAGTAGCCTACTTGCGACATTGTTGGGACTTTCCGCCGCTCATCAGTGATTCAGCGGGTGGGGCATTGTGCCTCCGTCTTTACGCCCCTGCCTATAACCACTACACTTATGGCAGTACAACTTAAACAAATTAATATCACAAAACTACAAATTTTTGGTATGTGCTGAATAAACAGAATTATGCTAATGGCTTTCACTGCATGGTATTTTGCTTAAAGTTATGTAAACTGGGCAACTAGTAGATTTATACGTAAGAATTAGGCTAGTAGCTAAATCTTGCAACTGTTAACAAACTGATTCAAGAAAGTATTGTAAGGGCCCAATTTTCTTCAATTGAATATTACAATTTTAAAATTTGATTGGGGGCCCCCGTCCAATATATTTTAATTGAAGAATACTGGGCCCTCTTGTCCATGAACAAAGAATAAAGGGCCTACTTATCACCTTTTGGTTAAGGGTCCTTAACATTTTGGTTAGCGGTTTCTTACATCTCGAATAGGGCTCCTTGTCCTTTGGTCATAAACTATTTAGGCTATGTTTTATTCTTTTATTGTGGCTTCTTATCTTAAGGTTTAAAGTCCAAATGTGTTAAGACATGAATATTCATAATCTCATATAGGAAACCAAACTACGTTTTCTACTAAAATGATATGTAATCATTATGTTATAAACTCAATTATAAACAAAAGCTCACCATAAATTTTTGAAAGGGCATAAACTAAAAATGGGAGCCTCCTTAAAGTGGGTAACTTCAAAATGGGGGGCCCCATTTTGCACACCATTGCACATCCTGCACATTCACTAAGACCACTACTGCTAGCAGTAGTTTTACGATTTGAATAAAAATAGACACAACCTGGAAAACTTGTTTTGCAATTTGAGTGGAAATAAACATAATATGGAAAATCAATCATTAAGAAAATCATTGAAAGATGCAAAGTAAAGGATGTATTTCTATATATATATATCTATATTTTTGCATATTAGAGGATATATTTTTGCCAATATTGGAAAAATGAATATTTACTTCGTCACAATGGTTCTAATTGCTGGAGTTTGATGCTAGAAGTTATAACATGGATTGATGTGATTCCAACTCTTGCTTTTGAGAAAAACATGAACATAATATTTATTTTTTTCTGGTGGTAGCCTCTGCACATGTCAACTACTTTAAACCACAAAGTTGCAAGAAGTGAGCAGGACAAATACCATAAAGCTTAATCAATCTTCATAAACATTTATTTGCGACAACCATCTACGAGAAACACACAGTTGATTTTGACTGATATCAAAAAGGTTGAAACTACTCTTCGAAATGTATTCAGGCACATGTGCTGCGAGGACGACTATACATTACACTTAAACGGCTTTCAACGGCACTTTGCAACAACAAAACTTGACTATCACTACTTGTCACAATGTAGGCTATGAATAATATCAGGAAAGTGAAAAAACAAAAAAAAAATAAAAAACGTCAGTGTAACTGTTGAAAGTGAATTAATTTCTTCCTTTTTCATGTTTCAGTGCAGAACACAGTGGCTGGGTTGGTTCTAGCCCACGCATAACGTCTTTAAGATTGATATTATCAACTACATAGAAAGGAATTCAAAAACGTGTATCAGGCACAACAAAACAGCCAGAGACGAACGACGCATACTTCACAAAAGCATGTACAAATGTACAGACAGCAAAGACATGGGCGTCGGAAGGGGGGGACAAACCCCTGGATTTTGAAATTTACAGCAAAGAAGGTTGTTTTCTTAGTTTAGAGTGGAAAAAAACAAATTTTACAACTTTTGGCCCCCCTAGAAAAATATTTGGAAAAATCCACTAGTGGTCTCCCCTGGAAAAAATCCTTCCGACGCTCATGCATAAAGATATAATCATATATCACTATCCAACCTAGGTCAGGCGGAGCTCAATAATGATGTTTCAACGCGAAAGTTTCCCAAGAAACGAAAAGGCAGTTTGATTGTAGACCACAAAAAAAATTGATTTTGTACGTTATAACGTACTTATCTGAGAGCAGTGGCATCATAAATAGGTGTTAATGCTCAGCTCGACCAAAAACAAGATTGCTTACGAGAAGTCGTAGCAAACACAATTTTAATCCTAAAGCACTTTTCAAGTTCCTAAATTGGTTGTCACAATTTCGCTTTATACGTTTGTTTGAAAATGATTGTTCAGATGACTAGTTCTATTAAGCACGGCGCTTTCTAGTCAAGGAACTGAGGCACAGTAAAACTGACATTTACACAAAACCAACGTGAAGCGTGTAGTGACGCTAGTCACAGCATATTCACGTCCCACTCCTCGTGAGGGTTGCATAGTTGCAAAAAAATTAACTCAAGCATCTGTCACATTTTTAGAAAATCAGGTGAATATAAAACTTTATCTTCAAATTCTGCAAAAATGCTTGGGCGAAAGTAAACAATCGTATTATGATATTGAAGAAGAATAAGTGGCCGAGGAAAAGCTTCACTGCTGAATAAACGCAAACTACACTAATGTATCCATTCAACAGGAATTATCTGCAACCACAATGAATACCTCGTTTCAGAAAGGGCATCTCTATCAAAAAGTTAGATTAACTCTGCAATAAAACAATAAGAGCGATTTAAAAATCTAACATGGCTGTACATGTTAAAAACTTACTAATTTCAAATTCAGTATGCTATTTACGCAGATAACATTTGGGTCAACATTGTTGTTCAGATGTAAACATAAACGCCACAGATTTTTGCAACAACTTAGAGGAAATTTATATTTTCTGTGGCACGTGAGTTCCTAGGTCTTTAAAGGTAAAGGCATCTACCCAAGATTTATGCACTATTACTTACAGTTATTGAAGAACTATGACAAAGGATTTTGTTTAATAACTAAGACAATGAGTTGCGTTGAATTGGTTGAAATGAAAGAAAGTTGACGCAAAACAATATTCTTTCTTTTGTTCATTTTTTTGCTGTATAAGTGTTGAAATCCAAGCTTAAATTAATATTAGCAACGGTAATGAACAGCATTTACTCTAACACTTCTGGGCCACACAAATCCTCGAAGCCAAGTAAACGGACGTGCAAGTTCGACGAGTTTGTTTATGCGTAACAGTATTTGTACAAGGATTCATTGGCCGACATAAAAAGCTCCGAAATATGTGCACGAAGGTTTCATGTACACGCCGACGTTGGAAGGGTGGACCGAAAGAGAGATACCATCACCAGCGCTCATCTTCACTACCCCTCCAGACGTGCACGTGACGTAAGACTGCGTCTGCGTGGCGTTCATCGAACGAGAAAAGATGCACTTGGACAAAGTTTCAGATCCATAGGTCCTCACGCCGATTTCTGCTACCATGAGAGGCAGAGTTGATACATCAAAAACTACCTGCAGTGAAACAAATATTGTAGTTTTTCCTTGTAGAAAGTACATGTTGAAGTCTAAAACTTGTTCGCAAAGTATCGATGCCAGTTAAAACACGAATAGCATAAAGCTTCGAGATCTAAAGTTGTGCTTTTTCAGAAACTTTTCAATTTGTGCCTAAAGTTACATCAGCTAGTTAAAAACTTGAAACCTTATTTCATAGAAGTATTATTTTAAAAAATTTTAATTAAATATATCAAACTGCAGACGTTGCCTTGGAGCTTTCAGAAAAAATGGAAAAGTTTAGATGAAAGTGGCTTATCAAATGTTTATTGTTTAAGCAAATTTGAAGGATGTAGTTCTTAAACTGGTTAGTTTTTTTCCGGTAACTCATCAAATGCAAACTACTTGATGTATAACTCGAAGGTTTTATCGTTAAAACCAACGATCCCGATTGGTTTACTTGAAAATCCGCACTTATTCAGTTAAAAATTGATTAAATGTATCCACGGTTTGTTCACACATTTTACTTTGCCTTTGCTTTATGTTGATATAACCGCTGGTTTTTTGAAAATACAACGAAGAAGCGACCGATTTAAATATGAAATCGTGTGGGATTTTTCCGAAGCGACGAAAAGATTTGTTTGCGAAACTCCGATTATAATTTCAATTTGATTTTTGCCTTGTGTGTGAAACGAAGTTGCTAGACTCCCAGGCTTTCCAATCATTTGGTTTTTTGAAATAAGTCGTTTGGGAGCAGTTGCTCAGCATTGCTCAGGTACGTCTGTGTTTATCATAATCTGCTCTATGAATGAATGAGCTTCAAGTGTGGTTGAAGTGTGCACTCTCACAAATCGGTAAACCGCACTCTCAAAAAATCGGTAAACCTGGAAGTATGCTGTAGATCAGTGTTTTGCAATCATTTTGCTGCAGCCGAACCTTCCGCAAATATTTGCGTTGCTCATGGAACCCTGTGCAATGATCCAAGTGTCTATCCTACTTGCTCTAATGAAACAAATGGGTGGAAATATCTCATCTATGTTTTATTTCTATGTTTCGGCGGCACCCCTAGAAGCCCACTTGCGGAACCTCGGTTGAAAAACACTGCCGTAGATGCTTACATGTAACAACTTCATTCATCAGAACAAAAATGCCGCAGAATCTAAAAATGACGTTGATGTCATGTTGTTTTGCAAATGCAAGCTTGAAACCAAGTGTAAGTAACAAGGCGTATGTTGTAGTGTTAAGAGCAGGCCCGTAACCAGCTTGGGACAACAGGCGGGGTTTTCTAAGAAGAGCCCAAATTTTTTAAACCATGTCCAATAGTTTTAAACTATATCCAACACATTTTTCTAGGGGGGCGAAAAGAGTTTTAGGGAGGATTCGTCCCACCTGCGTCCCCTTGGTTACGGGCCTGGTTAAGAGGTGACAGCTAGCAAAAAGACCTGCACAACCAGCTTTGAAACTTTGACTGAGCAGAAAAACACGTACGACGTGCAAGTTTTGAGAGTGATATCTGTGAAAACGTATTGGATATTGACCGACTCTTCCTAAAAACTTTCGTGTTCTTCAATTTTTGCGTGCGCGAATTAAATTTTACCCACTTGTATTTGTTTTAGCATAATGTACGTCCTGCGAAGTTTTAATAAATATTCTTGCTTTGTAGGTAATAAAATACAAAATTAATTTGTAATTTTCACCTTGAAGTTTTAGAAAGCTGTTTTAATTGCTTTAATCTCAAGTAACTGAATAATTATGCTGTCTTTTTAAGACTCTGCAAGTAAAAAATTCAATATTAAAATATAGTGACTGTTACTGTTTAGGGTTTATGAAAAAAGGAGGTTTGGTATTGTTTATTTTTTCATGTAGAACGATCGAAAACGAAACGGCGTAATAAAACAACCAAATTATTGTAATACTGGAATAATGTGCTAAACCTTTTGCTCTCGCAATTTACATGTTACTAGCTATAAATCTTGAAAATACCTTTAGGCTGGGACTAATAAGAGCATTTTGTCGTAAAAATGAGAAAAATGCAAAAAATCTAGCCGAAAAAAAAGAGAAAATGCCACTGGTAATGGACGAGGTCGTAGCAAAGCTGGCAAATTTAAATTGCAACAACATACCTGAGCTAAAAATATCTGCTTTCCAGAATATGAAAACTAGTGAAAGAAAGATAAAAGTTTAAAGCGTCCTTACCTGGCCATAAACGTAATAATAGCCCTGGATGCGAACGGTAACGACACCAGATGTCGTTAAACCAGATAAACCAAAAAATTTCCGAACATCCGTGGATGATGGGTTGATCCACTCAATGATCTTATCCCCTGTTTTCAAACACAATTCGATTGCAGTTTTGTTTTCTAATTTTGTGAGACAATATGCTACCATCGATAGACATGATTTCTTACTATGAGCAACCATCTGTGTTTAAAATAGCTTCACAGTAAAGCGTGAATTTAAAATATTAAGAATTTAATATAGAAATTTCGTTCTTCTTTTGGGCCGCCCATATTTAAAGTAAGTTTTGTTTGAAACAAACGAACTACACGCTGAAAAATATTGAAAATCGGTTGGACTTAATTTCTTTCTTTTTTCGTTGGTTGTGCAAAATAAGACAAGACCCTGTACCGTCGGAAAGAAAAAACGAGCCTACTTTTCCGTGTACCTGAAAAAATCAAGCGTGTTCAAAACACAATTGAAAAAGCTTGGCAAAGTTTCAAGCAGAGATCTGGTTGACAATTACGCCGCACCTTTACTCTTTTTATGTTTGAAAACGTCATTTTGAGATGGCTCTGGCTGTTTATTTAGGCTGCAAACGTTGACTGTAACACAGCAAAAAAGTTGTTTATCTGACCCAAAGAGAAACGTTATGAGTTTTTTCAGTCCGACGCAAATGCTCCAGTTCTTGACTCTGGTAAGGTCTTCACAGCATTTCCACAAAAGCAGGTCACTGCAACTTGCGGCGTCCGTAACACCGCTCGTTACTCAATAATATTGGAAACGGAGGATTCAAAAACAGCGCTTTGGTCGTGCAACGACAAATTTGCCAAAAAGCTGCTATCGGTAATAGCCGCGGATGTAATGTGAAAAACGTCAGGGAGCGTCGCCTACGAAAAAGACATCCTTAGATGCAATTAGAAAAATGGGACATTTTTTCTGTTAAGATTTTCACAAAGACGATCACAAAAACTGCAATATTTAGAATAGTGTCATCAGAAAGTGAAGAAAGAAAAATTTTTTAGAGAGACAAGATTTCTTCGCGCTTCTGTGATAACACTACTAGTTATAGCTGTGGGGGCGGTGCGAAAAAAAGAAAGCATTTTATCCAGAAGTCATGGTAGTTTCGTTAAAAATGATAAATTAAGCGCTGATATTTGATGCAACATCATAAAGGAAGCAGCTGCCATCTCAAAAGAAATTCGAATAAAGTGCTACATTTATTCTCTCTCGATTGCACCATTGGGTAAAGCTTTAATCATAATTAATATTTTTGTAGGCTGCTTCTTCCGTCATCATGATGGGTCAACCAAGCATTTATTGTAAATGGAAACAGCAACTGGATTTCATTGCACGATAGAGCATTTGAGAGCAAGCAAACATGTCTTCTAATTTGAACCCTTCCTTGAAAAAACGCGGTTTGAGTTGAGTCAGTATAAAATGATCCTAAATGACTCGCCAAGACATTCCGAAATTGGGGAAATTTCTCTGATTTCTATTATTTTGCGGAAAAACTTTTTCAATAAATTGTTTGGAAAGCTTCAAAAGATTATCCGATTTTTGCAACATTCCATGCTTTTAACTCCAACTATTTGCGTTACTTTTTTCTGCCAAAAAGAGAAGGAATCAAACTGCGACTCAAAAAACGAAATAACAATTTTGACATCAAGTTTCTTCTCGACTCGAATTGACTCGAAGCTCTTTGCGAACGACTTGGGTTCGATTTGGAATCGAAATCGTGATGACTCAACGTCACGATTTATGTATTGCGCTCAGCTCTGCTAGCTGTTGGCTATACAAAAGTGCTATTTTTATACACAAAAGCTGCATTTTTATGAGTAAACAATAATTGGCAATTTTTGTTGGTGGATTCATATAATTCAACAACTTACCTGACTTCCGAGGTCTCTTTATGCCACTGTTTTGCGCTGTAACATGAATCGCCATTGCCTGATGACATAAATGGATATTAGTATTGAACATATATTAAATATGCAGAGCCTCGGATGGAGGAAACTACAGCAGCCAAATTATCTCTTGAAAGTGTCTTGCAGCTCAAATGTTTCGATAATTTTGATACTCTGATGAACATGATTTACCGGAAATTTCATTATGTGTATTGATCAAATAAATGCAAATCGTTTTAACACGAAAATCTAAAAGTGTTGGTTGAGAGATTAACCATTCGCTGTTGAAACTTAAGCAAAAATATTTACGTCTACTTTTTATTTTATTTTTTACGTCCACTTCATTTACGTCTACTTTTTAGAAAGAAAAATAGAAAGTAGTAAAGTACTAATCAAAAATAAAATAGATAGTGGTAAAAACAGGGTAATTAAATCCCGGTCAATTGAAGAAAAATAATTTACTGCATTACCGAAAATCTTTGCTGTGCTTTTGTTAAACATTTGTTAGCGTTTTTTTTCAAAGACGTATACCTTGTTGCGTTCCACTCTTCCTCCTGTAAATATTATTTTTTTGAATACATCGGTTCATTTGCCATGTTTAGGCAATGTTGCAAACAATAAAATTGAAACAAGAAACTTAAAACGTCCGGCATTACCTGCATGGGATCTGCCTTCCGGAGATTTAACGATGAATTTGTTAAAAGCAGCAAACAAACATATCAAAAGAAAAAGAATTAAGTTGAATTTCAATCGCTCCACGCTCATGAAAAAGTTGCTTTGACAAACCATAATATATGTATATATGTATGTGTTTGTTGGTGATACCAGCTAACTATGAGTGTTTTCGAAAAAAAGGCAGAAAATCAGTAAATATCACCGACATGCAGCGCAGATGATCTGATCAAAATAATGTTTGTTTTTCAAACAAAAATCGTGAATGAACTTAATGCTCTTTCAGAGCCGCAAGAAGGGTTTGATGAGAAATAATCAGGCTTATCCATGGGGATGTCATTCCTATGGGAATCCCTTGGGAAACTGCCCATGGGATGGGACAGCACACATTTGTATTTCCCATGAGACTCAGAAATAGAATGTGAGTGTCAGAATGTTACTGAATTGTCATACTTTGACTATACTTCTGAATTTTAAAGCCAATAAATTTTGTCGTTTTGCACGTCTCTTTGTACATGTAGTCCTATTTACTAGATACTAAACCTAAACTTTCATAAACTTAATAATTGTAATTGAATTGTATTCCATATTGATATTATAATAATGTAATGGGAATCCCATGGGATGGGACAGGCATAAATTGCTGTGGGATGGGACAGATAAATATGTCCCATGGACAATCCTGGAATAATTTCTACGTATACTGGATTTTCATATTAAGCTAATCCATGACACCAATGTTTTGCTTGAAATTCATTTGCAGTGGCAACATAAACTGTATGTTTGGTTTATTTTGTTTTATCACAAAAGTGACCTGTTTTGAAATTGTTCATTTAGAAAAAGTGTATGACGATGTCTTTTTCTTAATTGTTATGATCGTGTGCTATCTATCTTCCGGCTCTGACGAACGCATGCAAGCGAAAAAACTCAACCAAGCTTCTGAGCAATATACCATAGCTGATTACAACATGTCGACGTTTTCTCTTCAGCTTGGCATAGCCGTCTTGTTCGTCATAACCTACGTCAGGACAAAAGCTTAGAATGATGCATAGGACAAAATACTGTAATAATAAAACAAGAATCCAAACTGACTGTCATGCAGCTCTTCAGACGCTGATTGTTTTCAGCAATCTGTTGGCCCAAATTGTCCCTTACAAGCCACTCCTTGTGGTTTCAAATAACAAACTACCTAGTTGAATACCTTTTAGAGAGCAATCAGCAAATCCAAGCAAAGAAATAAATTTTATGGACCACACGTTTACAGAAAAAGGCGTTAGTGAAAGAGATAAAGCACTGTTTTGCAGCTGCTTGTTACAAAGCTTATTCACAAGTTTCGCCAAACCTCAATCATACTACGAAAAGTAAGTATGTTTTTAGCTTTTAATAATTGATTCTATAGATGTGGGGCTATAGCTTGTCAAAACAAATAGCTTTGTTCAAAAATGCTACAATTAATTTAGTGTTTGAAACTTAAGTTACATGAAAAATGATAGCAAAACTAAATATTAAATTTTGTCATGCAGTTATTAACATCACTTGTAGCCTATTTCTTTGATGAAGTGGACAATGATATTGATGTTGTTGAAATAGTCATTGTAAAGTTGCTTTTCATGGACGACCAACGGAGTAATGCATGTTTTACAAAGTGGTTTCGATATTGGGGCATTTTCATAACCGTACCAGCATGGCAATGTTAGCAACAATGAAGAGTTGTCACTGACAAACTTTAGTTGGTGCGTGAGGACAGATTACAGCGCAGTTTCCGAACAAGAATGCAACTTATGCCGACAGCAGCAAAGCAAATAAAAACTAGAAGTTCTTTGATTTATTAACAACATCATGTTTGGTATGGTTTAAATCCAGGCTTGCAAAGAAGAAAAACGCAATCCATCATATGCAAATCTTAATTCAATAAAACTTACAGTTCAGCTGGTTAGATAATTTTATGACACTGCACAAGACTTAAAACTTTAAAGAACTAAGAGGATTCTACCGTTTACGAAGCACAAGATATATTGAATTTTTGCTTTTTGGTAAAAATTGACGTCAAGTTGTTTTGAAATCCTATCATATCAGCAGAACCTATGGCACCGCGAACACTGTGGGATGACACTAGGCCCCCCAAAATGGTAAAGGATTGCTAAAGCTATTTCGGTAAGAGTCTTGAAGTTTTAATTTGAGTTTTTTTGATGGTTCCAACCATGACGAGAGTCATGAGAACTTACTGAACAAAACTAACCTGATCGCCACTGATATCACTGATAACGTAATAACTGTGTTTAGCGGTTGAGAAGTTGCAGTTTATGTTCTAAAAGCGTTGTAGTGGTAGAAACGATTCCTTCCTGCTCGTAGATAACAATTGCCAATTCATAATTCGATAAGTCAGAAAACGGAGGCGCTGTCTTGAAAGTGGAGCTTCATAATTTGCTCTTGGCAGTTTTCGCTTCGCTGGGTGTTTGCTTGATTTGTGAATGACGTGGCGCTGTATTGCTTTTAAGGTGGTTTGAAACATCGAATCGGGGTCTCAAATTTTTCCAACCGCCTCTCGAAATACAGCAGAAACTCGCTGCATAAAAATCTCGCTTTGTGACTATCTCGCTATTCAGATGAAATATCTGCGGTCTCTCAGAATGTCTTAACGGCCACCATGGCCAAACCTTAAACAAACCCTGTGGCGCTGACTGACGAAACCATGAAACTAAAGAGGCCAGGTAACCCGATTAGGATACATGCATCTCGTATTCAGTTCTGTTTTGTCTTGGAGTGCAGGCTAATCGTAACAAACGAAATATTGTTTTATGGAAAACAAATGCCGAATTGAAAGTGTCAGCAAGTACGTGCGGTTTCAACAAGTAAAACTTGTATCTTTTTTATGTCGTCAGAAATTTTCCTGTCTTCCAAAACCGTTTGAAAACACTTAATCACGGATACCGAAATTCGGTTATTCATGGGTTTTCCACGTGAGAAATGAAAAACACAATTGTCAAAGCAGTGTCAAAACAAAAATCACGGCTGTGTTTGCTCCACTATTTCCAAGTGAGCAACAGGAATGTGTGCTGTTCAGTAAAAGACCTATCGCAAAAAAATCTGTTGCAACGCTAGCAGTCAACCTACAGACCAATGCATTTTTATCCAAAGCACTTATCGTATAGAAAAGTGACGTTGTTTCAGATGCAAAGTATAACTTCTGTAGACAGTTAAAATACCGACGGCTGATGCGTTTACTCAAAGCTCAATGCTCAAGGGATGCTTAGTAAAAAGAATAATTGCTTAAATAAAGAAAAGAAAGCACTTGGTTAGCATTGTTATCTTTTCAAACAGCACAAATAAAGATGTACTAGTTCAAGATAGAAATATTAATTCAGTAAAGAGAAAAATCGCAAGGTAAGTGTTTACATTTCGAGTACGGTAATGCGGGTAAAGATATTCCAATGCAAGACAGATGATATATTTAGCTAGGGTAGACACAAGTCAAAAACGTTTGAATTTGGGTTTCTAAAAGAGAAAGTCTTTATATATTTATCATTTTTATCACTTCTACGTTAGTCCACTGCAATTCAATCATTTTTATGAAAGTATTAAAAACGTGCAATCAGCTTAGAGAAAAGAAACAGCACAAGCAAAATAAAATGCAACTCTTACGTCTTCTGCCTTTCCTAGTTTTCTTCGGCTTTTTGTCTTTTTTTCTCCCTCGTCGTTTACGGCGGACATTCGATTTCAGGGCGGTGTTTGTGGGCTTTACATTGGAAACATCTGGGACGGATGCATCTATTGCAATAAGCAAAAAAGTTACAATTTGAAAAGGTTAACATTGCATTCTGAAGACTAACCTGTGTGTTGCCACTGCTTGCAAACAGAACACAGAGAAACGGGATGAACTATTAGCAATAACAACAGTTATAATAGTTACGTCTATATTGAACAATGCCAGATCAATTCTGTTCCAAGTGTTAAGCTTATCCTTTGCAATTTCAGTAAGACTTCTTTACTTAAACATATCTTTGACACAGTGGCGTAGCCAGCATAAAATTTTGGAGTCAAAATGTTTGACTTTAGGCAAGCAACAGTATTTTTGTTTGGGACGCCACTTCTCAAAGCAAAAAATGACTAGATATTGCTCAAAATTGTGGGGATAGCCCCCTGGCCCCACCTGGCTACCCTTATGCTTTGACAATGTCTGTGCAATTTCGTTTGTTAATTCTCTGTAAAGCAGTGTCACGCACGGTTCTCATCTAGTGTACTGTAAAAACATACCTTAGCACAAATGTCAAATTTGCATTAGCAAGTGCTGCAAGTAATTTCAGGCTTTGTAATTTTCTGATTTGCTAAAATAAAATTGTTCTAAATTTTTCTATAAGAACACGAGTATTTTAATTTGTTTGTATTTCTTTAAATGAATATAACTATTGATTGTGTTTAAACACACAAAAAAGGGGCTAATCTTGAAAATTTCTCAAAGCGAAGACAGCTTTTCTATGTGAAAAACATAAATCTGTGTAAATGCATTTTAACTGAACGTTTCTTCAGTAAGACCCATTATTATCAATAGCGTTATTTTCAAATTTCCTGACAAAAGAAAATTTCTAATCCACCCTTTGCATAATTAAGATTTAACAACATGTATTATAAAAATGGTGTGAAGTACTGTTTGAACCAAAGGCATTTGTGAAAATCCTTAACTTTTTAGTTTGTAATGTGCTGGTTCAGACATTTTAAAATAGTTAGATCAGGAACCATTACTTCATTTTGGGATGAAGAAATTAGAGGAACACAGAAAACTAAAATTTTGCGATATTTGTATTTTTACCTCTTTGTTTTTAGTGTGCATCTTATACTTTTTGTCTGAGTGAAGTTTACGTCACAGCCATCGCATTCTAACAATCAACACCAAGTCAGACCTGATTTGGTGGCAAGTTATCTTTGCAAGGTAGATTAAAATATATTAAGCACATGAATGCAAATCAAATTTAATAAGAGTCACAGTTATTTTAATGTCGGTGGAAACTTCACCATTTTTCCAAAATGCGTCGTGTGCATTTTATGGTTAACCGCCTATATTACACACAATATTACTTCAAAAGCAAAGAACTGTCGTCCTGTTGGATGATACAAACTTATTTTGAGTGAAGCACTGCATTACATAAATACATGGTGACATTTGAAGTGTAATTGTACTATTATATGTATTTTACGAAGTCACCACTATAAGAAAAATGAAGTTCTACATAAGTGATTAAAAAATCTAACACATGAACTACGAGCAACATTGCTTATAGGGTATGATCGCGAAGTGCAGGCAAAAAGTTTCTAAATTTGTGCAGAGAAACGTATAAAGGACAGTGATCCAGCAATGTAGATTCAGTTGGTGCAAGGCTTTTAACGCCCCTAACAAAAGTCTTGTATCACGGTCCATTATATTACCTTTCCTTCTACTTTTCTTACAGATGACATTCATGTTAATGGAAGGCCATTACCTTTTACATGGCATAAAATGCCATGTCCAGGCCCCTTTCAAACATGTTCGTACGCCATAAAAAATTACAAAAATATCCTGACATTTCGTTGTGAATATTCTCATTTCGGCAAAAAGTGTGATTTATCAAAAAGTATATCGAAGAACCTGCTAGCGTTAGGTTCTCATTTCCATCGCTTTCTGCGGCGAGCACTGAAGTTCAAGATGGCCTGGTCTTATAAAAATGCACTTTTTCTTTTTGTATACGCAACAGAGTCTGAAGAAATTTCAATCCAATTTCAAAAAAGTCTTGAGCTATGAGCTGAGCTGCCCCTGCGAAAATGAGGCCCTATTCGAAGCAGCATGTCGGACAACAGTTTTTGTCAACAGGAGTGGGCAATTTCATTTCTTTTTTGGGGTAATGCGTCAAAAAAATAAATTGTGCTTGATGTGGTTATAAGCAAACATTCTTATCACATTAGAAGTCATTTTATAAAAAAGCACAAACTGGTTAACGGTTTTAATATCACTTAGGGCTTTCAAACGACAGCAGAACCTGCAAAATGTCTTTTTCAATAACTTATTATACGCTGTGTGCTGACATATTTGAATTTTTTATGAAAACGGATAATTTTCCAAGACTCAAATATTGACCTTGACGTTTCGTGCGCGGTTCCGATGTCACAAATATGGGAAATCTTTACCAAGTGCTATGTCATTCAGTTAGTTGCGTGGCAAAGCCGCAAGTCAGATCGGCGAGGCTAAGGCCAGTGCGGAAATCCAATGGCAGCAAAGTCAGTTGACACAACTTTGGCAGAGCGTGCAAGCATCATTGAAGGGAAACAATAGAGTAACTGCAAGGTTGAGTTGAGTTGTTTCTTCATAGGTCAACTGAATACACGGAGGAATAATTTCCGGCCAATTTGAAGTAAACAAGACGACCTCGCACAATTTAGCATACAAGAAAAACTTGAACGCTAAAATAAGTTTGGTGTTTCTGTTTGCGTCTGTAAGTTTGTGAAGTTTCCAAGCGTTAGAGTTCTTCACTTCACAGGGAGTCGAAACTATCAGCTAACTGTACGAATGTTCCATCAGAAGAGTTTATTTGGTATGCAATGCAAAAAGTAGTGATCACACACACCAAAAAGATTTCCTGCGTTTCAAGAAGTATGTAGTTATGGCTTTGTCGTAAACAGTGACTAAACCTTTATTTAAGAAATTCATTCTGCAGTATTTTTTGCAAAAGGGTATGTTTTTCAGCAGCGCGATGCTTTTTCACAGTATTGCTCAGTCCCGTCGCCACGATGCTTTGGTGGGCATAGCCCCCCAAACAAAGCTTCAATCTCCCCAAATTCAAATATAACACTATAAATAAGTAGATGTTTTGTCAAATTTTCGAATGTCAAGCCCTCCTGCACAAACGCAAAGCCCCCCTAATGAAGACTCTGGCGACGGTTGTGGTATTCCTGTAACAAATGTGAGAACAAATGAACTATTTCTGCGACTCTTTGCAACAGGCATATATTTTGCAAAACTTACCTGCGCTACGTTTCTCAAGATTACGCCACTGGCTGGTGCCAAGATTCAGAGTATGGTAATAGCGGCTGAAATCATGGAAAGCTGAAGGCTTTTTATCACCATTAACCTTCCCAATCCACTCACGCTGCAACAGGCAGTGCAAAACTAAATAAGTTTTCAAGAAAGTTAATGTCAAGCAATATATTTTGTTAAATTGTAAATAAACAGTAGCCTTCAGCCACTCTTACGTGAAGGATCCTGTGGCAAAATCGGTGCGTAATACATTCTTACTGAGGACTGCAGAAAAGAGAAAAATATCAAGAAAGTTGTAGTGCCATAAATATTGAAACTTTGAGAAAGCTGTCCCTTTATTACGGCAATCTTTAGTGTTTACTGAGAAATGATTAGAATTTTACAAAATGCCATTTTCATCACAAATCGAGCAACTGATTTTCAGGCAAATCGCCAAAATGCTTTTCAAAAAATTCACATTGTTTTGAAAAGAGAATGTTAGCTTCGGACATAAGCAAATATTAACTAGAAATAGAGCAGTGAAAAAATCATATTTGCTACCTGTCGACGAAAGCTAGTCATGAAAAACAGTTTGTGGTTAAATTTCGGGTTTGTGGTAACGCCATTTCGCGTTTTACAATAAAGATTTTGAATGAAAATTTCTTTTATGAAGAAAAAGTAGAAAAACACAAATTCTGAGCAATTACTGTGGTGTTTTTTCCAGAAACCAGGTTTTGGAGCCAACTTTTAAAGTGTATTAGCATGGTTGTCTAAGGTCTTTTAGGGACCCGATTCGGGTCCCTGGAATTGAAAATCGAGTCCCTAGAATCAGAAAAAATCGGGTCCCTAGAATTAGAGAAATTGGGTCCCTACAGGTCCATGCCGGGTACCTAACATTTTCCTTAAAAAACCCTGGTATTAGATTTAATTTTCATGATTGCTGCTTGACTCTGTTCTGATTTTCAAGCTGATTGCTTAAACGTTTTTTCATTTGGGTAATTCTGCGACTGAATCACGAATCAGTAATATATTTGGATCTGAAAAAGTTCTGCGTTTGTCCATTACTGCAAAAGTTATTACAGTAGCTGCTTGAGCTTAATGTTCAAACTACTTCTCCAATGGAACCAAAACGCAATGACATGCAACATTTTTGGATTTTGTCGGAGGTTTTGTTTAGTGCTACCAAAAAAATTTGAAAAACCTCGCTCTAAGTATGTGCGCATGTATGTGTTATTATTTGCCTGCTTTTTATTAGAGTACCTAATTATCATCAAAATGGGCATTTCATGTTTCAGACATCATCTCATGATTAAGCTGTCTTTGGCCAAGTACCTCCTCTGCTGTCAAAATGCGAACCTAACTTATTCAAGTAAGCATAATCATTCCAATTTCAAAAAGCAAAATACAGTCAGGCATGCTTTCTGGCCTACAGAACACATCGTAATAGTTTTTATTTTGCTTAAAGTCACAAGTCACGGTATGCGGAGATGTGTCTGGAGTGTAAAACACGTATTATATCTCCGTAGGAAGAAGCAACACAACTTACGAACTTACGGAGTTGATAAGCTGCAGTAGGTTATCAGTGAAATCTGCAATCGATTGCAAAACGCTTTTTTTAGAAAAACAGTTTAATACAACATTTTCAAAATCAGCAGCATTTATTTGATTTTTACTGACGAAGGCAACAGACTGAGTTTGACCAATAAATTATTTGTCCTTCACTAAACCAGAAGAAACACCTCTGTGGGTTTTCCAGAAGCACAAGGGTGAAAAAATATTTAGCCGCTATTGTGCAGGATCCTTGTGGTATTTATTACTTACCCTGAGCAGACCAACCTCTTGTGGTTGGAATTTATCGAAATCGGTCTCTTCCGTATATTCAGTCTTGTCAGATTTGGTTTGGGGAGTTTGGAACCTGGCTGACCTTAAAAGCATGTCCACGTCTCGACGCACACACGTAAGTTCGTAATATAGCTGCACATTCCACACCGCAAGAGTAGCGGAAAGCAAAGCTAATATTCCCATACACATTGCAGTGCAGGATGCACTTGCGGACGACTTGTTCGCGTACGGATTGCGGTTGCAGCAGGGTTTGTGTCCGAATCTTTTATCCCAGCTCGGGCCTTGGAGATGGCTGCTTGGTGCTTTAATTTGCCCTGTCATGCTTGATTAAGACAGCAATGCAAAAAGAATTCTGGTGACAGTGACTTAATCAAGGTTCTGAACTTTCCCCCAGTTCTGTGAATGGGAGGAAATCGCCACTTGAGCTTCCACATCAGCTTTCAGCGCGTTCACATGGTTTTCAACCCTATGACGCTACCGCTGCGCAGACAAGAAGGAATAGTTTGCTGTTAAAGTGACACCATGTTTTTTATGTAATTGCGCAAAAAAGCATTTTGGTGTCTGTGTTGTGAAAAGCTATAAAAATACATTAATTTCAAACGAGACCCACAACATTTTGATGAAATGGAGCGTTTTTTTGTTTTCACCTTAGTCTGTTTCAATGTAGCTTTTTCGCCGATGAACCGGGAAGAGTTGCTTTAAATTTTTTTTGTTGTTTTTCTTCAAGTAACTGCATAATTCTTCAAGTAACTGCATAAAATTTAAATTTGCTTTTGTTGTTTTTTCTTCAAGTAACTGCATAATTCTCGAAAGGTAACTGCTAAAATTTTTTTTATGGAATATATGATATACAGATCTGGTTTATATAAAGATCCTAACGTAAGTACTCTCCACAGTGGAGGTAAGCTGGTAGGTCGAGAGTTCGACTCTCGGCCGGGTCTTTCCAAGACTTTGTAAATTGGTACTGCAGCCTTCTTGCCAGGCGCACGGTGTGCGGAAGAGCTGCAGGGAAACACACCCAGAACATAAAAACAAACCAGAAATTGTACAAACTCAGTCATGGCGCTACAAGACCATCGTAGTTATAAAGCGCCAACAACAAACCACCATATCACAAAAAGTGGAGGTAAGCATGGAATCAATCAGCAAGATTTTAATAGGAAATCGATTTCACTCTAACTTTACACATCGTCAGTCCTTGAATCTGCAAGCATTGCTAACAAGTGAAACGTTGAAAGGCCCAAACAAGGGCAGAGAAAGCAAACAAACTCAAGACTGAAGTGAATATGTCAAAACACCAACTGCGACGATCAAAACCTTGAAATTAGGCCTTTCACAAATAATTGCGTTTACTGGAACTTCAAAACGTACTTCAGATGTAACTTACATTTAATAAATCACAGCACAAGCTTAACGTAGATACTATTGTACATTTCATATTATTTTTGTCATTAGTTTGTTTACGAATAAGGCCAACTAATGGTAATACCCACACCATGTTTTTTTGGAAACTACTGAAACGTGCGCAATGAAGAAATTTCTTTATTGTTTTTTTTTCTTTTCAGATCTACAACAGGGTTTTGGCTTTTTTGTGGCAAGGTAGAAACATATGCACAAACGTTTTATCAGTCCATGTCTTTCGGCAATTGATCGTTACACTTTATAGGAGCTAAAGCATGAATGACAGCATCGAAAACATTAGAATCAGTCTTTCTACAACATTAGATAAGACAATTGGGCGTTGCTGATCACTGTAGAATTGATGCTAACTATCGCTGTGAGGAAATGCTTCCTAAATTGTAATATAAAATCATAACAATCTATCATCCATTGGGAATTAAATCATTTGTGCTGTGAAGTTCATGATTAAACCAGACATGCGGATTACTTAGATTGGGTAATAGAATTAATCTGTAACTGTTTGATATTTCTTTCAGTTGATCTTATTTGCGAAGTGACGGTTCATGTTGTGTAGTGACTTAGATGGCTGTTAAACTTTAACACAATGTTACACATATTTACTGTTACTGATGATGGTAGAAATGGTTACTGGAACGTCTAGGAAATGTATGTAACGTTACACTGGCATTTTTAACTAGGGATTCCAGCTTAACTCAAAACATAACTTACAAGACAATCAAAACTCACCTACTATTAAGCATTTTGAAAATTTAAATAAATTATGAGTTTTGAAGTAAACCACTGTAAATGTTTTTCTTACGCTTTTTTATTTTCCTTGTATTTGTAGGTTAAAATGACGAAAATGTCTCGAGGATTTCACTTCAAGGGGTTGTTTTCTGGGATAAGGTATACAATTTTGAGTCTTGCACCAACATAATAATTTTTATAGTTAAGGTTAACGTGAACAAAATTTTATACAAACGTAACGTGCATTTTAAAGAAAAAAACAACATTTTAACCACTTTAATAAGCTTAATATATGCACCTTTTATGACAGGGGTTCCCAACCTTTTTACGATCTCGTACCACTTGGGCACCCCGCATTGTCAACGGGTACCACTTCTTCTAGAACAGTGTTCTTCAACAGGGGTTCCGCAAAACATGTAGTGGGGTTCCGTGAGTTTTAAGGGTTCCGTGAGGGTTCGTCGTTTTTTAGGGGAACTGATTTCTTGCTTCAGTATGTTGATGCGTCATGACGAGTTTTTTTAGGTCACCGTGCCGCATTCAGACTCCAAGTAGGCCAGTTAGTTATACAGGAGGTTGAGTGCAGTTAACCGAAAAAGAAATATTGATAGCTGTTGCGTCACTTGTTGTTCATTATTGTGCAGTTAGGAAGAACGTTGCTGTTGTATCACAACTATACGATGTTGCCGATGTACAGTTCACACTCACAGCAGTGTTGCCAGTTTGGCTTTTTTCAACTCTTTGTTTTTTTATTTTGGAAAAATGCCAAACGAACTTTGGCTTTTTTTGGCGAATTAGATTTTTTATGTAAATTTGGCAGATTTAAAGATGATTTTGGCGGATTTCTGGGTACTGGCAGGTTTCTAGACACTGTTTATGGACACAGAATGATACATTTTTATTGGAAACTCTGCACGAGATTTATACTTTTTTGTTTTGCTGTTTCATGGTTTTACATTTTTAGTTTCAGGTTACTCTTCAGCAAAACCAAACGTCTCGTGAAGTTTATTAATGGAGTGAGCTTAATTCTTTTTATGCATGAAATATGTATGTATTGCCTTTTGAAAGTGCGTTTGGGTATTTTAAAGGTGTCGTTGTGTGTTTATCATGTATTAGGCTTTTTTGGGTTTGTATGATTTGACTTTTTAAGGGTTGATCTGGCCTTTTTTGCTTATGACTACCTGGCAACTCTGATTCACAGTAGACTGAGTAGATCAGTAGAGAGTACTACAGACAAGAGCTGCTGTTCAGCCTTTGTGGGAATAAAGACACTGTGAAACCCAACTTTTTACTATTTAGTCAAGCCAGATGAAGCAAAATAGCATATTTTCTTACGTGAAGCGAAACAATAACAGCGAAGGTGCGGACGGTAATGAGCAATGTAGTTCAAATGTAAAAGAGCCACCTCCTCTGAAGCGGACCAAATGTAATTCCACTGCCAAAGTTAGGAATGGGACGACATACGTTTGAGATACAGGCTCTTTTTGCCGGATGACCAAATTCTGAGTATAGCTGCTACATTCAAGAAATGCAAGAACAACCGAGTCATTAAATTTCTTGCTTTTTAACTTCCGTAATAACTGTTTGTTTGTTGAAGCATCTAATAACCAGGGGTGCAGGGAGTGTTGCGCTAACAAAAGAGGTGTGGGAACGCACCCAAAAACTAGCCATTTTAAAACAATTTCGAACTTACTTAGAGAAAAACATGAAAAAGTGTGGGAACGCCGTTTCCACGCGTTCCCGCCCCACTACACCACTGCTAATAACGAAATATCTGATTTTCGTACAAGTGATGCGTGTTTTTTAAATTTTTGTTAATGGAGGTTCCATGAGAATCGCGAAAGTATATCAGGGGTTCCACGATGACAAAAATGTTGAAGAGCACTGTTCTAGAACAACTATAATTGATCGAATCTTAGTTTATTGCAGAAGAATCATATACATTAAAAGAACAATAAAAGACCACAAGTAAATTTTATGAGATTTTTGTTTTTGTTTACCTTCCACCAATTGGTCGATGTGTGGCGTAAATTTGCTACCAGCGCATCAAAGGTCATAATGTTACGAAACAATAGGAATAGCGGCTACAGGAAAATTTATTTATTTCGAAACAAAGCCCGATACGTAAACTAGAAAACTGTGAATCCAGGTTTTTGTGAAAAACTGGAAGTTATTCGCGTACCACTTGGAAGACCTTCGCGTACCACTAGTGGTACGCGTACCACAGGTTGGGAACCCCTGCTTTATGAATCGCCAGAGAACAGTTTCTTTTTATGTTTTGAAGGAAAAACTACAGCAACTTCGGTTTTGCAATGAAAACAACTTTGTGTTCAACAAAATATTTGCTGCACTTGTCCCAAAAGCATTAAAGACCTTTTCCGTTGTGGTCAATCAAAGAAATAGGCAATGGTTAAACAAGCAGTATACTTCCAACAATACGTCTTAGCTTAGAGACTTAATCAATACATGCAGCATATAAACATGGGCTCAGGATCCTTCCTGGTTGACGCTGTTGGTTGCAAAAGGTTTCCAGAGGCAAATGTCCCTTCACTTGTTTGTCCTGGTTCCTGTGGTGGCACACCAAAATTCTTACTATGGATAGCTAGGTAACGCACAATTTTTTAACTGCAGATGGACGTTAGCCCTGTTTAACGCATCGGACGCAACCAAAAATACCAAGAACACTGGAAATTCTTAGTTCACGGAATATGGCGCAGTTAATTTCATTACAACTACAAACGTGTCTGTAGTAACGTAACTTTTTTGAAACAGAAGTGAATATCGCTTTCGGTGCCGATAATTAATAAAGAAATATAAAGCAGGATTCAATGCTCAAACAGTTTGAAAATAGATGTGGCTAGAGAACAGCCAGCAGTTACCAACATCTCTGTTCTGTGTCCATAGGAGTAGCCAGGGGGGCCAAGGGGCCTATGGCCCCCCAAATTTCTAGCATATCTTGTCATTTTGTGCTTCAAGAGGCGGTGTTCCAAACAAAATACTGTTGCCCGCTTAAAGTTAAAAGATTTGGGCTCCACAAAATTGTATGCTGGCTACGCCACTGTTTGTGCCAACATGCTTGGTTGAGTAGATGGGCACGATTATAGCATTCGTGCATTCCTTTCGAACATTGCCATGGATTGTGCACTCATTGAAGAGAATTTTAAGATGTAAACGCACATGAAAATCGGTAAATGTTATATACTTACCAAAAGTTCCATCTCTACCACGGCAGCAGCACGGTTCAGTGTGAATTAGTAGTTAAAATACAGTGTATTGCTGGTGCACATGGCAATAGCAATGTGTTGAAATATTTCATACCATTCAAAATTTTACTGATCAAACTTTTTATCATTGGCGCTCTTGGATAAGTTCAAAAAAGTCTCAAAGTGTTTGTTTCTACGTTGCAACCGCAGTTCCACATCAGTTGCACTCACTAATGTAGATGATAGCGCTTTAACTTCTTTATATCGAATAGTAATTCAGGCAATTCGCAAGTGGATTTCCTGTCTATCAATCGGCTCCTACGGTTTTACCCAATGCAGTAATACAACAGGACTTTACAAATGACGCTAGCTATTACAAACCTTTTTATGATTATTAACACGGATCAACTGTTTTACACTGCACTAGCAACATGAATACAGTGTGAGGATATGCATAACATTTATGGTTGAATACATATCCCTCGGACTAAGCTTGTCTTTCAGGATGAAGACACTTTTGTTAAGCTTCAAAAGACTGTCTTCGAAAGCGATTCATTAGAAATTGGGCCTTTTTTCGGGCAACTTCGGTTTTCATACTTGCTCTCACTTCCACCAGCGGATGAATCCTACCTTCCTTTGCTAAGTATTGAAATAAAACAGTTGAAGTTTTTGTGGTACTAAGTTAAAGCTTAATGTTATCTTTCTTGCTAGTTTCAGCTTACAAGTGATATAAAGCGCTTTGGATTTAGGAATCACAATACCAATGATTACTTAAGGTTTGTTCCGAATGGCTATGCCTAAAACTATGCTAAAATGTGGCTGAGCCCATAACATAACATGCACTAAAATGTAGAACCATCACTGAAAATTCCTGTCTTAGCTGAAATGTCAAAACAACAAACTTTAATTTTCTGATGATTGTCTAAGCAGACTTCTTATTTTTCGCATAACTGAAGAAGAGATCTAACAATCAAAGTAAGAAAAAAGGTTGCATTTTACAAGGTATAAAGCTAAAGAAAACAGTTTCTTAGAATTTGCAGGTTCCAGTGTGTAAAGCGCTAAAGTTTTGATTTTATAACTAACCCGGAAATTGATTTGTTACGTCCAAGCTCCAAACACCATTTTAGGTTTCCTTTCCTCTCATGTCGTTACTAATTAAAGATCAAGAAAATCTTAAAAAGTCAGGATTGTTATTTTTACAAAATTAAAATATTGCATGGATGCTGTTTTTTTTGTAAAATACATTGAACAAACAAAAGACGTTAGAGAAAAAGGGTCAACTTGCGTTTTCATTTTCAACTTACCTCTGCAAATGAGTAAGGCTGTCATCCATTTGAAACAAGCCATATGAAAAACAGACGATTTCGTGCAAAAAAAACGAGAGAAAATTAAACTGTTTCGGTTAATTTTACAACTTGCGGAATGCAATGCGATTTTCAATAAACGGGGCATCGTCAAATACAGGTTCACAAAGAAGTGTGACGCATGGTCAAAACATGGACAATGGACACCTGCTGAATCTGTAGCAGTGAGTACATACCTGCTATACATTAACGTAAAGTGAGCAGCAATTGGGAGCAGTACTGTGTAACTGATTGACTAGAAGCTTTGTCAAACTGGTCTGTTACATTGCAGATACAGTCTTTGTCAGGGTTACAGCCTGTCACATACTGTGTTAATACCAACGCAACAATTAAACGGAGAGCCCAGCCCCATGATATATCAACAAATGAGAGTTCAAAAGGACAGTGAAACCGTAGAGCATCGCTAAATAAAGGTGTGGCGTTCGGTTCATGGTAATGGCTATAACGCGGAACAATGTCCTCTCTATGGCAGAATCGCTGCCTTGCTCTCAGCCTAGTAGTTTAGCAACGAGCACTTTGAAAGACAAAGGCCCTGAGCACATGCAAGCCATCAGTAACAACAGTTGTACCTACAGAAACAAGTTTTCAAAGTGGAATTTTTTAGCACAAATAGAAATAAAAAGAAGTGAAATGTTTGCCAGCATGCTGCCGGACATTTAAAATCCAAATAAAGCGTTATTTCACACCTTGGGATGTGAATTAAAAATCTGGAATACACGCCATTAATTGTTATTATGAAACCCACCGAACCACAAACATGTACATAGCGTCGAAAGTTACCGAAACAGCGGAACACTGTCAATACGGCTGGCAGCATAGCACAGAGCCAAATCTTTGTCACTTAAGATACATTTCGATCGTTTCTGTTGTGATAACCACAAACTTTGTGTTTTACAGTTGTTAAATGCCTGGTGGACTTGTGATTTTGTATTACTACGGTTGTGCAAAACAAGATATTATAACCTATTCCACGCCTCTCAAGTGACTGCGTTTACAGGCAGAAAAAAATCATAAATGCCCTAAGAACAACAGCTCTGAAATGTTTTCAACGGCAATTGTTTCTCCCGCGATCTGACAGAACACTACTTTTTTGTGTCAACTTCGCAGACAGTGAATACTGCGCAGCTGCCTAGCCAAATAACGGTAGCTGGAATTGTTAAGCAGTTAATAACTTTTCCAAAGTAATAATCTGATGTTAAAGTTTGTTGCATCCTGCCTTGGTTTCAAGGAGAAAGTGCAAAATCTAACGTGGTTGCGTTTTAACGTTTAAACAACGCCTTTTATGGCAAAAAACTGGTGCTTTGTTCTTTTCTTGCAAAAACCTTTACTTCAGAATAAAATAAAATAACTGATCAGAGCTGGTTGTCAATACACTACTACTTTTTGCAGCGTGTCGCTCTGAAACCTTCACGACAAATGCCACAAAAACTAGAGGCTCTCATTGAACCTCCGAGCTCTTTCTGGTGTTGTTTTCAGGTAACAAAGGTGTGGCGACCACCTGCGAAAGTACGTGGCCTCTGGCAGCCTCAATGCAAATGTTTGGGGAAGTACCTGCCCACACATTTGACGACAGTTTGATACATGATAGTAACGTGATTTCAGCAATGCTAGCAAAAGCTTGTTGAAAGCCCATGTAGTAATATGTATTTGCAGTCGCTTTACACGGTTTAATTTTCATTGGAGTAAAAAAAAAATCAACAAAATTCGAAAACCAAGGATCTGAGCCATAATGTCTGTGATGAAACTTACCCTCATTGCTTGTTTCTAAGAATCAAGCTATTTCCTTTTTTGTGGCTGCTGATTTCTGTCATTGCTTTAGCCCGAGTGGTGAGAACTTGAACAAAGAAATGCTGATGCTCATGGCAAAAGTTACAATATACCCGATTCCAATAACAATTGTAGGCAAAGTCTGCTCTTCAAGCTTAATCTGTGTAGAGTCACGTTTTATTCGCCGCTACTGCGAAAGCAATCGGCAGAAAGCATTCTATACAGGGCTTTCGCAGTAAATTCAGCAGTATGCTGAAGAGTTTAATAATGAAAAGAACCATCTCAGCAATAGATATAAGCAATTGACACACTGCATATATTTTCTGATCAGCTTTCATCATCAACAGTGACGTGAGGAATAGCATATTTTTGTTAACGTTGCGTTTCAGAATCAAATGCAATTTTGAACAAATGAAAATGCTGCAGTTAAATGAACTTGACAACCCAGATTTATTCGAAACATGTTAAGCCGTTTAAAATAAACACACTGAGAAATTAATGTCAAAAGCTGATAGATTTGGGCAAACTTTTATGCGATACTAGGTTAAGTCCTTTGCCAAACCTGCAAAATGTGCAGCTCTCCATTCCACACAATGAACTGGTAAACAAAGCCATCGTCCACGGGTGTAGATTTCCAAGCTCATGTTTGTCTGCGGCCTTGTTTCCCTTAAGCTGAAACCTTTAGTTTTGTCGTGTCAATCAAAGTGCGTCAAAGTCCGGTTACAAAGTGTTTGCCAGGCGCAGAGACCGAGAGTGAGAGCCAGCAAACTTCGAGCTGATGTTAATCTGCGTCATAATTCGGCTGTCATGGCAACGCAAGCATTGTGACGGTGTTACTTATAGTAAACGCCCAGAGCCAAAAGACGAATCGGTCGCTGTAACGAGATACAGACAGTTAGGAGCTTCTATATCTTTTTTAAAGGGTCTTGACCAAATGATTCGGAGTACGTGTAACCTTTTACAAGGCAACCCGTAAACCTTATCAACAAAGGGTTGTCTGCTATGACAAAGCAAAAGTCCTGGGGCGCGATTGTCGAAATATGAATGCTCGCAGGTGTTGCTTGCTGCAATTCATAAGTTTGCGTGCAGCAACCAGTTCCAAAGCTTCGTAGAAACCATGGGCCTAGTTCTGGAATTCCTCAGGGCATTGCGCAATGGAAAAGGTTGCTGGGGTACTTCGATTGCAGTGTTGTGGTTGGCAAGCCATTTCTTTTGACGTGAGGTAAATCATAAATCTGGCAATTCAGTTAAAAGGAACTGTTTCTCGAAATCCGTAACACCTTGGAGCATCACTATTGATAGGCCTGCATGTAGCAAACGTAGCGGGCTCTAAAATTAAAACATGGTATTAAAAAGTTCTGTGTTTACATGAACAAACAGTAGATTGCAAAGATTGACAAGCAAATAGTTTTGTTTGACAAGCTGTCACGCTCTACCGATTTTTGTGACTCTCTCATGCCACGGAACACACAGAAGAAGGCTGCACTTCCTTGTTTTCGCCAGATGAGAACTGCGCTGTGGATTTATTGGTTATATGCCTAATCATGCAATTTAATTTTCGATTTAAATGGCAAATCGCTGCACGCAATCCAAAACGCTATACGTCTGACAAAATATATGATAGTACTGTGCAAAGAATTCTGACAGATCATTCAAAAAATATTTGAAAAACTAAACATCTTTATTTGCCGTTCATAAGTTTTTTAAACACATGGGTTGGCTTGCTTGATAGTAAATAAACGTTGCTCTAAAATACCCAGATTTTTCTGAAATACCAAATGTTCCACCTTGCATGCTTCAAAATAACTCCCAGAGTGACAATCTTTTCCCACTTCAGAGGCGTTTGTCTTAGGCATCACTTATGCCTATCTGATTCTTTTCCTAATTTGATGGAAAAGGACAGGTGTGCGATGCGAGGTTGTTACTTCTGATGCTCTGCAGAGTTGCAAAGACAACTTTGGTTTATCCATGATATTGCTGGGTGCTTTGTTTGACATTACCAAAGTGATACTTTGGGGTGCTTTGTTTGGCATTACCAAACTGATATTTTGGGTTATCATGCTGTGTACAAAGTTGAAAGAAAAAAATGTGAAATTGCTTATCAAATTGTTTGAGTGTTTTTCGATGTTTGTGCGTTCAAGGTATGCACACCGAAAGGTTCATGAGAGAACGTTTATTTTTTGTTTGACTAACCCAGCACTGTGTGCGGATAAACGCATGTATGTGAGAAGGTTTGCCTGAGCACGTAAAAGTGAGAATGTGCTGTTTTTCATTTCCATGAGACGTTCTTTTTGTTCGAAAATACGCTGTATGCTGTGGTAGAGTTTTCATCAAAACTTTGGCCCAAGGTCTTTAAATGTTAATATTATGTTTTGTGTGAGACTTACGGCGAAAGAAAAACCGGTTATCTGTTCAAAACTGCCATTAGATTCTTGCAGTTTGAGGTTTGTCGATAGAGAGTTGGCTCGATGCAATGCCTATTTTCCATTGTTGTGCTAACGCACAACGCTCTTCGGCTTACTGATTAACTAATCGCATTTAGTCTTCGCGTTGTATTTAGCACAAGCACCGGTTTATGTGCGAAAAGCTTCAGTACCGCTGAAAGCGTGCTTGCCAGGAGATCTTGTGCAACAACCAAAACCGTTCTGCAGAGCGATTGCTAAGTGTGCAAAATACGCGGTTTCAGTTGTAATTGGCTGACAGCGAAACAGTTATTACGTTGCTATTTTCGTGTAGCGTGACAGCGAAAGCAAAGAGCGCTCTGCACGCTTCGTTGGCTGGATCGCTGCCAACACGAGCAGCAGTGTCAGACGTCAACAATAAGTCTGAGTCGATCGACGTTTGATTGCTACACATCGCTCTGGACAAGCCTGACGTCGAGCCAAGTAAAACGAGACCTTTCGCTGAATGCGACACGGTACAAGAAAGTTATATATATCACTTGCTTAGTTTCGATTAGGCTTCAGCTCACATAAGGAAATAAGAACCGTGCTCTGTTCAGTATTTCCTCCAATGTTTCCTGCTGTAGCTTGATTCAGGAACCCCAGGAAGATTATTATCAGTTTGTGACAAGGGGCTTCGTTTCATCACGTGACCGCATCTAGTAGATGACGGGAAGGAAATAGGAGAAAAAGCGCGAAAAATGTTTTCAGTAAAACGGCGATTTGTTTGCACGATGCCTGATGGTAAGCATCCTGATGTTTTCACACTTTTTTTGCAAAACCTGACGTAAATATAAAATAGGATGGCACGCCAGCTGAAAGTTATTCACATTTACCATGCATGGCACAAAATAATGGAAAACGTCCTTATTTCCATCGGAAAATCTGTTATTCACGCATTACTACCGATTCGAAACTGTACTAACACGTGATTCGCTGTTTATACGATTTGTTTGCAATTGATTATATAATACCTGAAAGAAAATGTTTAACAGCAATTTTTACCAGTGTAATTGAAGTGTATGTGTACTAACTTGAAGGGCAGTGAATCTACATTTTTTTCTTGTTATGCTTTTGTTTACCGCTTCACCTCAGTAGTCCAAGATTAAATAATGTAACATTGAAGGCTGTTAATTTTTATGCAGCTAGTGTGCTAATTAACGAAAATATTTGCTTGCAAGAATTTATCAACAAGTGTCTTCCGTTAGCTCTGTAATCACATCGGTCAGAATAGGCGGCTCTCTTTGCAACACGTTCTACAGAATTACTCAGTCTGCATTTTAAGGTGGAGTTTGGGCTCTCCACGATTTCTTCACATACTGTCACTAGACCTGATTCTTGCTGCAAACTTGCAACGAGGCGCCTCGAACAACTTTTCCGCAACAGAATCAATGGCACTTCCTAACGAGACCGCTGTGTATGGAATGGTGACGGCTGCCTACTTCTTCCTGTTCATGTTTCGCTACAACCGCGGGCAAGTGACTACCGACACAAGAGCGATGGTCAACGTGGTCGTGCTATTCATGGTAGCACAACCTGTGTGCCGGTGCGTATCGGACTAAATGCAGATTTTAGCAGCCAAGGTAAAAGTGAATATCTGTCTCGGGGGATTCCCCCACGAAGCAATGCTTGAGTGTTTTCTAGGCTTATATCGCAAAATTGATTTTAACTGGTCGCCTAAAGCGCATTAAAACTGAAGTGTAAACGAGAACGATTAATAATGAAAGTCACCACCTCATTTCAGTGATAAACGGTTCTGGTAAGTCATTTTGGGTCAAACCACGGACAATCGATTCGACGACGCTATTGATTCGCAGGTAACTTAGGTGTCTTGAGGTTTCATAGCTGTCTTTTTGCAACAATATCTTGTGGTTCCACTTTTATGCAGCAGAATTAAAAGTAGCCTAATTGTGCCTGATCCTGCTTACAAATAACTTTGGTACAAATACAATTTGCTGTTTTATTTGCAGAATGCTGGGAGGACTAAATGGCTTGGTTACTTTTGCAGCGCTATGCATGGCAAGCATCATTTTGTTTCCTTCACCTGCTGAAGACAGACTGAAAAGTCAGAAAGAAAAAGACAAACAAGTGTCAAAATCTAGCAAATCAATTTCAAACAAGAAAAGCAGCTTAGAGCATAAAAAGCAAAAGTGATGGCTTGCAGTTTTTCCTCGCTCATGAGCGATTCACTTTGGTGATATCGGTGAGATCTTTCGAACTGAATGCTTTTCGTCTTCGTCGCTTAAGTTTATGGGTTAGTTTGCTGATAGATTTAAGGTTATCATTCCAGCAACAGACAGAAAAAAAGTACTTATTTGTTCTACTGTTTGCATGAGGATGTTCTTAATTTTGTGCCAGTTTTGTTTAAAAAGCTGTAAAAAGCACAAGCGAACACTTGGGTTGTTCATGTCAAATTTTGTTGCAGAAGAGAACACAAGCAACGCGTTGTGTACATAACTTGGGTTTAACTCAGCTGTTTAAAACTGAGCAAAAATCCGACTTTTTTCGGCGAAAATGAGCAATTTTAAAATTGTTTGTTGTTTACAATGATTTTGCGTTACCAACTACGAACGCTAAAACTATCACCTTTGGCACCAGATATTCTATTTTACTAACCACCTTGAAAAATAAAGTTTAGAGATTCAAGATCAATAACCTGGACAACCACACTATGTTTTATTTATCAAGACGTAATTAGCCGTTCTTTGTCCTATTGCGACACTGTGATTAATTCTGACATTTTACGCAAGCCAAATGCATGTCAGCTGATGTGTATTATCATTGTCAGTGAGCTGCTAAGTTCTTCATGTCACCAACGTTCCTTGTTTGTTTTCCGAAACGACTTCTAACGATCCTTCTTTTGTCTTATTACCTCATAGTTTTTCTGTAAAATAAGCTTGTGTAACACACCACGACTGATTGAATAGCTAATTAATCACTTACACAGCCACAGAAACAAAAACATCCTGAAAAGCAAGGCAAAACTCTTAGAAGAAGTAAAACTAATAACCTTTTGACAATTTCTGCCAACTGCAATGTTTTGACTAAGCTGCTACAAAATGGGTAGAAGTCGCTTCGCATTTTGTTTTTTTTTTCGACAATCACATTTTGTGGCTGCTGATCGCCAGGGCCAAACAGGTTTTCGAAAACAATCTGACATTTAACAACAGACTGCTGTGTGGCGAAGCCTTTCATGGAAATTGTTTTCAAGACAATAACTTGGCTTTGTATCTTTGCCTCGCTTGCATTGTGCGTTCGTCACATATATATCCATGAGGTCCGAACTCGAGACTCAGAAAGACACGCATTTGAAGCTGAACTATTGTGATGTAACAAACCGCACTCCTCAGGGGCAAGGCCCATCAAAGTGAAGGCAATCTGTGCAGTGCTTGAGCAGTGTTCAGCTTAACCCACATGATGCTTCGTTTCGCATATTTTCACAACGCATTCCTTCTTTGTTGTGATATTCACCGACTTCTTGCTTTGCAGATGTTCAGAGCTCGACTAGTGTAATTTTCCTCAGACTACGTCATGGCAGCCCAAAGAATCTTTACTCCGTTTTGATATATTCGAATGTTGAAAGCGTACTGTAGATTTGCAAACTTTTTACCCGCTCCCTCCATTTCGAATTAACTGTTGGAAATTCATGGTTAGCTTTGCTGCAAAAGAAAAAATGTATTGCTTTGCAAACAAGATTACTGCAACCAGAGCAAGTTAGCTGTCTCAACCCATTCAAGTATGAATAAAGCAGGCTCTTTACATGATCGAAGCACGGCACTGATTCCGCAAGTCTAGGATAAACACATCAAGCGGATTAGCGTAGTTTCGTCAGGTGGAGCGCTAAAGCCTCGCCGTTCATCACATAAAAAAACAATGCACACAAATGAAAGTTGCTACAAACCGTTTGTCTGCTCGCGAAAGTCAATACGCAATACTTTTGATCGTTTCTGTTGGAAATGACCGATTGGTTTTCGCCGACGCTGTAGGATCCGAAACAACTTTTCTGCTGTTTTTCGAGCAGTTTTTTTCACAAGAAGGTTAACCCTTTCTGCTTCTGAAAAGCTTTTTTTATTAATTAATATTGCAAGCGTAGCTCGCGACAAAAGCTGTGCAGTGGGCAAAGTTTACTGAGAACTAACACCACATGCATGGATTTGGACGCCTATGCCAGGGTGCGGTGCAGCTGCGTCGGACCTGGGTAGGGTCTGGCGACAGTGACCAAAAAGTGCATTGAGCGAAAAAGTCGCAAACCGAAAGTTTTTGTTTTCTTGAAATGGAAGAATTAGTATGGCAGCAAAACTTTGCATTTCATACCAGCACAAAGCAAGGCGGTCACCAGTTTGAGTATTTAAATGGATTTAACAATCCTGGCAGAATCATAATGACGATGGTAATAATTTTCCCAACTTGAAACAAGGAATCCACATTGGTAGTCGAAACACGGAAACAAGGGAAAATGAAAAACTGTCCTCAGCAAATATGTGCGCAAAACAATATTTTTGAGTGAGAAATATTTAGCATAGAAATATTTTTAAGGTAGTTGTTGTATGGCTGGTATAAAAAATCTAGAAAATTTGCATTTTGAAGACCGCTTCTGCTGTTTTTAGAAGCAAATGTCACACCAACTCTGGAAAAAAGGGAGTGAAATGGCTCTTGGGATTTTTCACACCCCAAAACGTTTAGTTTATTTGAATAAGAGCCGATAATGCCTACCTAGTACGCGAAGTATATGCTCTGTGAGATCGTAGTGTCTGATTATTTCCTGGGAAAGGATTTCTTTCGATAGGACGTGTCACCAAATTGGGAAAACCTCGTGATGTTACACTACCCCACAAAATTCCAAATCCAAAAGTATCCAATTGGTTTTCAAGCGAAAGTTCAAGACTTTCTGCATCATGCGATGATTCGATTAGCTCTCTAGCGCGATCGGTCGGCGAGTTATGGCTGAATACGTTCGAGCCACTACAGTGGCTTTTGCTGTCCTAGGGCTAGGGCTATGCTTTGGTTCTTCATCTTCTAATCTAAAATCTTACTGTACGTTTTCGAAACCTTGCGTTGAACAACTCCACCTAACCAGAGTACATGACATTTTCTTCCCCAAACTATGGCAAGCACAAAGGTTGTATGGCAAGCAACAGACAGAATGCGTATTTCTTAGAAAGCATTCAACCCATGACGGTTCTTATAATAGGAAGGGTTTGTCAGCAATAAGAATTCAAAAAACGCAGCGAAGCAATGAATGTTTGAAAATAACTTCTTTGAAGCTGATCTGGTAAAGATCAGGAAGGCATTTTGAAACTCTTCTTGACATTACATACCGCTCCCATACGCAGATTTTCTTAGCAGTGACTGGTTTATGAGGCTCTTGTAAGGTCAGCCTTTTAGCTTCGAAAAAAATTTTTAGTAATGTCGTTGTAACTAGTAACAGTTCGTGTGTTTTTCTTTACTTGTTTTCAAGTGTCAACATTTCGCCTAAAAAAGTGCTTGTTAGGTCAACCTAATCTCCGGTTGGGTCAGACCCAAGACCTAATGAGTGGTAGTTGCTATCCAACAAGGCGTTCCGCGTCAGTAGGTGGGTGCAAGCGAGAGCTTCACGTGCAATGCTGTTGTTGACGTGTCACCAAAGCAGAATCCACCACGAAAGTAGCTTCTTTGACACAGAGTGAGCGGAGACGATTGTCCATGGACCACATTTCAAACCTTGTCTAGGGTATAAACCGAATATAATGAAAACTTTTTCCTTTTAATAGCAAGGTTCCTGGCACACTTTGATGTATGAGAGCAAATGCTGCAACGGTGCATGCTCCTCTGATTTCATTCAAACAACCAAATAATTTCCTATATCAGGGATGGGCGACTAAATTGGCACGGGGTTCTTTTTGATAAGGCTGCTTTTAGCGGAAGACCATACCTTCCACAAAGGTGGACAATTAGCGGCCCGCGCGCCACATGTTACCTACCACATGGTTTTCAGTGGCCCGCAAAAGCATGCACGAAAAATCGTCAAATCTTAAGTTTCCTCCAACCTACCACAGTGATATTAGTGCTGAAATTAACTGTAACCGAGGCTTGTCTACATTTACATTAAAAAGTACGGTCATCCGCTGAACGTGGCCTAATCACAGTAGCCCTCAAGCCAAACTAATCATCCACCCCTCTTCTAATGGAAATAGAAGCAAGTCTTGATTCAAGTTAGCCTCATCACTAACATTTACCATGGACAGCGCTTACAAAGCGAAATTAACAGGTATGTTTTAAAATGTTGCTAAAGCATGAGGCGTTTTGTCCAAAGCAAATGTGGGGACCTTTCTTAAGTGCTTGTGTGTTTACAATTATAAGTACAATGTTCTGACCCGAAAGAGTTCAGATTGCACCATTCAACCACCACGGAGTTATTGCGCAAGCCCAGATAGCAAAGGATCAAGACGACGAAAGAAAGAAGTCAAGTCTTTGTGCGTGAAGTCAGTGGTGGGATTAAAATTTTAAAAAACAGGTTCTCTCACTTCAGGAATCACTAACAACAGGTTCTCTCATTATCACAGTCTCCAGAGGCAAAAATGTAGCTGATATCCTAACAGCTACAATTGTGTTTGCACATATGAAAAAGTAAGCAAAACCAGCTATCGGCGGTTGTTGTCGGTGTAGCCATAGAAACGGTGCTCTCGTTCGAACGAGAGTTTGGTCAAACCTGATCTTAGTCTTGTTTTTCACTATGAAAATTTAGTAACAGGTCTATGAGAGGTTTGCCAAAATAAGTCATAAGTAAAAGGTGTTCATGGGGAAAAATAGAGAACCTCGGACTTAGCCAACAACCGGTTCTCGGGATTAAAGAAATTCCAAGAACAGGTTCATGCGAACCGGTGCGACCCGGTCGAATCCCGTAACTGCGTGAAACCCGCAAACCCACCTGTAATGAAAGCAAGGCGGACGTCTCTCTAAGACCCCAAATATTTAGAGTGGATATTGAGTTTGGCCCAAGGAGAAAGTAATAGGTGCATATATATCAAGTGGGTGAAAATCGAATAGCAGCGCTGAGTGGTGCTGATAGCTTCAGTTATGGTTTTCACTGAAGTATCTGTGACGAGAGTTATTTTTTAAAACGCCTGCATTAGCACATTTGGTGATCATGAATTTACTTGGATAATTAATTGCTGTCAGTACTTCACTTATGTTTTTTTCTCATAGTCTCTTTCTCCACGAGTGCAGCAGTTTGTTTTTGTTCCTAGCTTGCTCGCGAATAAAAATTATTGAAGCAGGTTTTTGGCGTTTTTCAAAGTAATGTGGAGAGTCACTCCCAACATATCAAGTGATTATCGCACTTGATCTTTTACGACACAAGGATGGAGGGTAAACAGCTTTCCGCTGTTTAGGTCTAATCTCCATTGCAAAAACTGTCTTTGAGAAATATGCCAGCAGGCTCCGTTCCTGCTAGCTTGAACTGCTAGCGAACAGGTTGATATGTATTTCTAGTCAGTACGTACGACGTAACAACGGTCTAAACTGAGCATTCTAAAATGACGCAACAAAAGACGTCAAAACCAAAAACTAGATCTGTAGCTTCTTTTTTCCAAGTTTATTGATTCAGTCTGTGATTGCGATTACTTCAGGAATAGGGATGTTTCATTTATAGCTGTATCTGTATCAACGGATGGGTGGAAGTACTGTAACTTGCTGTATTGCGAGAAGTATATGGTAGTTAAACTGATCAGTCGCAATATTAGATTCTGAAACAAAAAATTGCGCTGTCAGGTGCCAACATCACATAAAAATGGAAATAAAATTTGAAATCAACACTGTAGGCCACCCTGATTCAACGAGTAACATACGGAAATAAGTCAAACAGCTGATTGGAAACAACACATGGACTGTAAAGAACGTAGAATAATAATTGTATATTGCAGCAGGGCTGTGGAGTCGGAAGTCCCTTCATCCGAGTCCTGGCAATTTCGATTATCCGACTCCGACTCCGACTCCGACTCCAACTCCGGGCCGACTCCGACCTTCAGCTGTATTAGTTACTTAAAGTGATAATTCTTTTCAGATGAATTCATAAACTCTACTTGCACTTTCCAGGAATACGGAAACTTGTTTTAAAGCGATGTAAACGCACGTTCATCTCTCACTTTTGCAACATACGATCAAGCAGAAGTTAGTCTTTTACTTTTACAGAAAAAAGTACTCATCTAAAAAAAACACAGTTAGAGAAGGCTGATAAATAATCGATTTTAAAGCAGATACCTTGCAAACGATTTCAGTAAACAAGTAAAAATGAAAAATGTATGCATTCTACCGGTGAGCATGTGCACATATTGCGCAACGCTGTTGATAAACTCGCTCGGACATACTCTCCCAAATGACTTCATTGAAACAACTTTTTGCAGTCGCACGCTGTCAAGCTTCAGCTCTGCTGAACGTACATGTGTCGCTATATTTTTCCTTAGATGGCCAAATGAACATGTTACAAGTAAGCTCTTATACAGGTCAAAATCCACAAACTACCAACCAAGAAAGTAAAACAAATTAGTTTAAGTTTTAGCTTAACC
>Ga0210059_1000528_pt1 | contig 49473 bp, 31 predicted proteins | sample Ectturendosymbi2_FD_188042 | JGI IMG/M metagenome (GOLD analysis project Ga0210059, IMG submission 188042) | Ecteinascidia turbinata endosymbiont from Florida, USA - Sample 2 (SPAdes) (version 2) | ecosystem: Host-associated > Tunicates > Ascidians > Unclassified | place: Key West, Florida...
CCCAGATTCCCACCAAAATGTAATTATTTCTTTTTGGTCCATTTACAGTGTTCCTTGAAATTTTCATGCAAAATCATTCTGTGGTTTTTGCGTTAAGTTTACATCAAACAAGCAAAAAATGTACGAAAACATACACAAACTCCTTTGCATAAGTTATGACGTTTTTGTAACATAGCAAATTCAAAGGGGGGTTTTAACCCCAACCCCCCCCAACCCCTTGCGCACGCCCTTGGTAAGACTAGAGAAGTGGGGGTGATGCCAGCTTTCTATCGTTTAACTTTTATGTGTTGCTGGCTTTGTCTTCCCAACTTTCAGTGTTAGTTGTGTATCATTAATACCCTTTTGCATTTTCTGTTATGTCAGCCGTGCCGTATTCTCAGGAACGTATCGTTGGGCAGCCTGCATATCCCTTCCTAGGCTTGGTCAGAAAGTCTTGTCGTGGTTGGCTTAATATGATGACATAATCAGAGGGTTCCTTTTTTAGCCTGCCTCGCCCTCCCCAACCCTCTAAGTCCACCACTGGCTGCACATTTTTATTTCGAACTACATGCGAGTATAGCCACAAATATCGATCTTTTATTATTGTTACTAATGATAGCTTACGACCTATCTGAAACATTGAATAAAATAAAGTTTTCGATATTTGCGGCTACATTGTTCACAATATGATCTTCTTTCTGCCATACCGCAAGATTCACGCCATCATGAAGACTGCAAGGAAGCTTTAACCATGGATGTCCCAGAACTCCCTCGGCTTTCAGTCTCAATGACGGTGAATGGTTGAGTAAATTTAGAAGTAAGTCTTTGCAGTCTGGGCAAAAAAACAGCGTATTTGACGAATGTCTTTAAATTTCGCACACCAATGTAGTGTTTGCGAAAGTAAAAGCCCTAGTGGCAAAGTAACACGAATTACTAAAGCACACAAAGCAATATGACTTGAGTTGATTTTCTCTTCAGTCGACTAAAGAAATCAGTGTTTTGGAGGGGAAATTTCGCAAGAGCGTCTGGTTGGAGTCAATTACGGGCATCAAGAAAAACAGTCATGCGATTGAGGTATGGTAACGAGCAAGCGATGTGTATGCATGTATTTAATAATTCACGCGTGTCCACGTGTTTGACAACCGTTAGTGTCAAAAAGATTTTTACGAGTACTGGGCTGGCCCGTAACCAGAAGGGGGGCAACCAGACAAATGCCCCTTCCCCACCCGAATTTTCAAAAATATGCATAATTGTTCGGGACAAAGACAACTCACAATCATTTTGTCCCACCGAAAATATCAGCTGGTTGTGGCCTTAGTCCCGAGAATCTTATGAACACCAGTCATAACTTTCGTGGAACTTTCACTCCGGCCTTGTTGTGACACCCAATTGGATCGACGTTCGGCTTGTGTTGTGTAAGCTTCTTTCGGGGCTAGTTGAATTGTTGTGGCTAAATGGCCATCATCATTTTTCTGTACATCTGTTGCACTACAATGGCTGTTTGTGTGAAAAGTATGAAGTGCCTGCAATGAGCTCTTGTGTTCAACGGCGGGATGGGTACTTGGGGCCTCTCTCTCAATGAATATGTGGTGTAATATTTTGGCAGTAATTTGGGTTTTTGGCAAACACTTAAATTGTTCGAGAAATAACATTCGTGAAGGCTGTTGTAGGTCAGAAGCTGACGAACGGTCGAAAAAAAGAAATCTAAACTCATCTAGTTAATGCGCAACATACATTTTAAAAACAATTTGTGCCGGTGTCAAGCGAAATTTCTGACTTCACACCATGTGCGCATGCACAGAGTTGTATTCTACATATCAAAAACGCTGAGAAAACTGATGATTAGGGCTCAGGGTTTGATGTTTAGGTAAGTGTGTCGGGTTGAGTTTGAGTTGAAGTTAGAAAAATAAAATAATTGAGGACTAAGAATAACTCCAATATTTTTCAATGGTTATATTTATTCCCGTATTGTAGGTTGTCTTGGGTATCTGACATCTTAGCAAAAAGTATTAACTTGCACCACACACATCCAAAAAGGCAATCTACAAACTTTATTCCTTTGCTCTGAGAAGCAAAATAACTGACAAACAACAATAGGTCAGAAATTTCGCTTGACACCCGTTCGGCAGCGCATGCTCGACAGTATAATAACAAGGACGTTACAAAAATCGCCTGACCTTTGCTCAAACTATCGGGAAATGCCAATCGATTTTGCTTCTTTTCGTATTGCTTAAGCACCTCTTTTACAGTCCTTCCAGGATACGGGTAGTTTCCACTGACCAAGACAAACAGCATTATCCCCCTGGAAAACATGATCACGTGACAAATGCAAGCAATAGCAAGTTTGGCCCTGTCTGCAAAAAAAGGCATTGTTGGTGGATGACCACCTTTACAGCAAAGAACTCTCGCGTAGTGCGCACCCTCCAACTGATGATTGTACCCGGTGTTGCCGATGAAACACCAGGTGATGGGGCGGCACGGGGAAAAACAAAGAAACAGTATTTTCGTGTGTCTGCATTAGTAGCGTTATGCAGTGTGTGTACAACTGATGATTGTACCCAGTGTTGCCGATGAAACACCAGGTGATGGGGCGGCACGGGAAAAACAAAGAAACAGTATTTTCGTGTGTCTGCATTAGTAGCGTTATGCAGTGTGTACTCCTTATTTATCATAAGTTAGGACTACATCATATAAACTTAACGTTATTTCGGTTAATCTGTAAGAAGACAGAAACATGGTGCCAGAAGTGGGATTCGAACTCACGCCTCCCTCCGGAGACTACAACCCAATGCTCCACATGTTCGCTTCCACTTTACCCACATGCTCCACATATCCGCTTCCAGCGCATTGTAACGCCTGCAAGACGCTAGAACCTCCGGTGCCATGAAAACGGGCGTACCACACAACGTTGTGCTGATCATATCGCTTGTAGTAGTGCTGGGGATAGTGTTAGTCTCTTGCTGTCCGTTGATATGAACAGAAAATCCGAGATCACACAACTTAACATGACCGTCTTCAGTGATTAGGACGTTTTCCAGCTTCAAGTCTCTGCGCGTTTATAAAAGCTATGGTCATAATACGAATAAGCATAAAGCTTTCTTATCAGCATGGCTTATGAGTTGCGAACAATTTTTGCGAACAGCCATCCCCGTTTTTTTGCCGAATTAAATTCTTCTGTTTCAGTACGCTTGTTTTACCAATGTATAAACAATGTTTCAGTGAAGCAGATTCCCAGGTTAATTCAGTGCAGCTATAGTTAAACCAAACAAAAATAACAATATCTGAATCACCCTTGACAGTACGATTTTCAGGTCATCTTGGGAACAAAATTTTGCTGAGAAGAGAACGTCCAAAGCAATTTTTAAATCTTAAAACAACAGTTTAAGTATCTGTGACATCTGAAACTTACTTCTGTTGCTTTTGGTGAGATTAAATCAAAATTGTTCTTTAATAGAGTTTTTTCGAATTTATCGTTGTTGTTTTAACTCAGAGCTATGGATCTCCAGCGCAGGGATGGGAAACATGCGGCCCGCGTGAACATTTGATATGGCCTGCATCAGAATTTTCGTTACCCAATTTAGAGTACAAGATCGCGTCAAAAGGAAGCTCCATGATAAGCCAGTACTTAGACCAGTGTTTCCCAAACTGTGTGCCGCTGAAAAGGCTGAAGTGTGCCGCGAAAGTTTTATGTTTTGACAAAACGTTATGCTGCAAATCTTGCGAAAAGTAAGATTTAGCAAGGTTTGTGAAAAGTAGGTTTTCGCTTTCATAAAGTATGTGTGCCGCAGCCAAATTCAGAATGCATTAGTGTGCCGTAACATAAAAAAGTTTGAAAAACGCTGACTTAGACAGTAAGCCAGAAGCTTCTATCCCTTAAGATAGTATGTCATAAGAAGCCTCTATGCCTCGTAGTAAGATAAAGATAGAATTTTAGGATCATAACAATTGTTATTTGCGGCCAGCCAGTGATAATCCACAATTTATGCGGCCCGTGTCTTTGTATTTTCTTACCGATGTGCCACCCTTTGCTGGTGGAAGTGGTTTAGTCCTCGCATCACTTCGCGAAAATAGTAGCGGGCTAGTTCCTCGCCCAAGTGTGGCGTTGCTTTGTGCTTGGCGATTTCGGAAGCATAGTAATCTTGAAGGCTGCCGTTGGCTGCGTATTCCAAAACTAGGAAAATGCGCTTGCCAGCAAAAAATACGTCCAGCAGCATGATCTGCCCAAAATCAAAGGCATTAGTCAGAAGCAGGATGAACTCACTATTCACCCTTAAACTGACACAAACGTACAAATTGACACAAACGTCCCGGACACAGAAAATTACGGAAATTTTGCTTTATGCAGCAACGTTTTGTCAAACCTACAACGTTCGGATGACCGAATCCTCGTTCCATGTTGCTGATTTCGTTTGGAATGTACTTGGCCAGCTTGCGTACGAGGGTTGCACCTAGATCAACGTACATTATTTTGATAGCAACCTGCAAAAATAAAAAAATAGAGCCGAGCTGATACAATACAGAGCTTGTGTCTGCAGCACCTTCAAGTATGCTTTTATCTACATTTAGTAAAACGTATTGCGCTTTCAATGAGCTTCATGCAAAATGCATGATGGAAGTGTAGCATTTTCATGACTCCTGCAAATACCAACACTTTTTACAGTGGACGTTTCATGGTGAGCCCGCTTGTAGTCGACACGGAAACATTAAAAAATTATTATTGCCAAAGCTACCTCGTATTTTGTGGCAATAAGCCAAAAAACCAATGGGGAAAAAATATTTCCAACTGTTTTTGTTTACGGCACAGTTTCTAAATTTTGTCGGAAGCTTGAGACACTATCACACCAATGAAGCTCTGAGTGTATGTTAACTTTGACTAGTTTACCTGATTAGACCCTCACGGTTTCCTGTCAAAATTCGGTCGCACCACGGTCGGGACGCAATTTCCGGCTATGAGCAATAAAAAATTTATTTCTTGAAGTCATGTTAAGCACTCAAATTTTTGGTAAGCCCCATGTGGGTCAAACAAAATCATGGCATTCCTCAACTCAAAGCTGTTTGAATTCGTTCATCGAACATTTGTTATGTTTTGATTTGCTTGCTAGCACCTTAATGATCTCTACTAAGGCTACTACGCGTACGCCAAAACGAATCATAACTCAAGCAACAAATTTTTGAAGATTGCAATCTTTTATAAAAAGTTACAACACAAAACAAGAGTTGTATCTTATTTTATTGAGTTTGCTTCGTTTCTACCCACTATACTCTTCATTGCATTTCTTCTGCGCTACTCATTCCTGACTTTCAGCGGCTGATATTTCAATACCTTAGTTCAGGTTTTGTTTCGTCGGACAAATTTGTCACCAAAATGACTTTGACCATAAACTTTGAGTTTTCGAATTTCAACATTTACAGCCCACATACTTAAAAACTCACTTTTATTTTTATGAAAACTATGTCTCTTACGCAGGCTGCTGAGTTGCTGACCAAATTCCATAACCATCTTCAAAAGTTCAATTGTATTAATTAAACAAACACATTTCCAACTGTTTGGAGAGCTTTAAGACTCCCTATTAGCACAGCAATCATAAGCTCTAGGTTTTCTGTAGGCTTTCGAGGAATCAGCCGACTGGGCTCTACTTTCATCATGATTCAAACTTGCACATAGGCCTATCTGCATTCAAGTAACTACAATCTGGCTCAGAGCCAAAGCACATTAAGTGGGAAAACTATTTAAAAATGGCACAGAACCTTAGTCAAAGAAGAAGAGATTTTTTAAAAAACTTAACAGTTGACAAAATAATGCCATAGTTTTAACCTACACTAAAAAAAGGGAAGCCCGTTCCCTGCTACAAAAATCGTAGTTGAGAGGATGTTCCCTTAACTATCCCAGAAGTGATTATATGACTTTATCTTCAACAGTTAAACCAGTCTGAATGAGTTGCACCAGCGCAACTGGTCTAATCATCTAAACACAGAAGTATACATCAGCGTACGGCATGGGGATGCAGGGGATGCGGTCGCATCCCCAACGCTGAAAAATTGGCCAATATTTGGGCAAAAATTTTCAAAATTTGGGCGAAGTATACAGCTACATTCACACGTAAGTGAGGTAGCGTCTATTTTCCAAACTAAGGCAAAGTAATAACCAAATCAACGGAAAAATAATAGCCAAAACGGCAAAATAGTCTGAGACTATTTTGCCATTCTTTTTGCCTCTGATGGCAAAATAGACACTGCCCTTGAGTAAACTGGAATCATGTGGTAATTCCAACAGCCTTCATCGAATTTGGGCCAACTAAAAAACTTTGATAACGCTTTGGGTAAAATTAGAAACATTTGAGTAAAATAGGAGCATTTGGTAAGATCCAACAGCCTCAATTAAATCTGGGCAAATGAGAAAAGCTTCAATCAAATTTGGGTGAAAACAAAAACATTTAGATTAATTGGAAACACTTGGGTGAAGTCCATCAGTCAAACCAAATTTTGCCAATTTGCAAAAGCTTCATTCAATTGTGGGCAACTTCAAACAGTCGTGTTCAAAGATGGGCTATATAGAAAAGCTCATTAAAATTTTAGTACTTTTAGAAATGTCTGGGTGAATTACAAGAGTTTTATTCAAATTTGGATAAAATCAAAATCATTTGGGTGAATTTTAACAATCTTAATGAAATTTGAGCAAATTGGGACAACTTCATTCAAATTTGGGTGAAGTTAAAAATGTTTCCATAAATTGGAAAAATTTGGCTAAATTCCAACAGACTAAATCAACTCTGGGCAAACAAAAATAGCTCCATTCAACTTTGGGCCAAGTGGAACATCTTCATTCAATTTTGGGTAACTTCAAACAGCTTCGTTCCGATTTGAATAATATACAACCACTTCATTTAAAATTGCATACATTTAGAAACATTTGGGCAAATTCCAAAAGCCTTAATCATATTTGGGTAATTGAAAGAGCTTCATGCAAACTTGGGTACAATTAGAAACATCTGGGCAAATTGGAAGAGTGTCATTCAGATTTGCATATATTATAAATAGATGAGCAAATTACAACAGCCCAAATCAAAATTGGACCAACTGAAACAACTTCATTCAAATTTGGGTAGAGTTAGAAACATTTTAAAATTAGGAACATGTAGTGGTAACTCACCATTCCAAATAACCCTAATTTTTGTAAACCTGAAATTGTTGATGCTGTAAAGTGTACAACTAAAATGTAGCTGTAGCTGCAAAATGTTTTGCGGTAGTAATGTGGTATAGCTGTGATATGATAGCGTGAAGTTTTCGTGTTTCAAACGTGCTTGGTGTTGTGAGGTTTGCAAGTGCAAATCTGTTTCCATTAAGTACTCATGAATAGAATTAGCTACGTAACTGCAGCTGTAATATGTTGCGTGGTGGTAATGTAACTGTGATTTTATACTGTTTAGGTTTTCACATTTTCCGTTTGTTCTTGCAATGAATTGTATATGTTGCCCCCTACCAAATTTTATTGTTTCAATTTAATACTGTGAAGTGAAGTTTTCATGAACAGTAGCAACAGTACTATTTACTGCATAATTCACTTATGCTAATGCAGTGCAGTGAAGCACTGCCATTTATAAATCATTCTTGTTGAGGTCATAAGTCAATTGTCATTGGAAATGTGCATTTGTACGCATTCCTTAGTAGTTGATCATATAGGCTGCAGTATTTGCGTGTATCAGTCCCATATTGCTATTTTTTCTTAGCATGCTGTGTTCAGAGCACATTTAACTGTCTGAACTGGAGTGGATTTTTGGTTTTCATAATGTGACTTTAGAAGCTGTAAACGTTCAAGTAAGCTGTAGTATTTTAAATACAACACATTGCAGTGAAGATTGCCCAATGTGGAAGGTTAAGCTATATGCTATGTATTAAACTGCCTCCTTTCCTTCTACCTACTTGAGACTTGACCTATTTGCAGCAATGTAATACTTCAGATCGTAACCCGATATTTTACTCCTTTTCCAGATTGATTGTCATTGTGGCAACACAAATGCACACATCTATCCTAGAGAAGAACAGATCTTAGCTATTAGGATGATCGTGTTGGAAGAATTAGTTTAGAACGCATATATAACTTGAAAATGAAGATTCTGAACAACACCTAACACGCGTGGTTGCATGAACAGCAATCTCCGGGGGAATTTTATTGTAATTAGCTAACATTTTTCAACACAGTAAACATTACCATTGTTCACATGTAGCTATGCAGAATATTACTTGCTAGTTGAGGTTGTACGGCTTTAAACCCCGGTAATTGGTAAGCCTAATTAGGCATGCAGAAACCTTGATTTGTTTACAATGGTACATTTTAGTCTTTAACATTAAGGCTTGGTGTTTATACGTTATTTGGGAAAAACAAGATCAAATTTGGACAAAAATTTTTTGCATCTCCAAAAATATGCACTCCCGTACACCAATGGAAGTATATGAAATTGGTTGCTACAAATCGTACTTGCAACGGTTGATTAATATCTTTCATCAAAAGTCTGAGCTTCTCGTTAGCATTAATCTTTTCGGGCAGAGCTTCTCCAAGGAAAACACGACCAACAGCTCCTCCACCAAGATATTTATCGTAAATCTTATATCCATGGTCTTGGCAATACTTCCTTTCTTTGTCTGAAACAGCTTTGCTTTTCAGGAAGTTGCTTTCAGCCATCTGTCTTTCAAGTTTGTTGAAAGTATGCAGGAAATCTGAGGAAATCTGAGCAGTTGCAGTGTGAGTTTGTAGCACATATACACTTTAACATTGTGCTTTCAAGATAAAATTACGTTTTATGACATCATAAAGAATTCATTTGAAGTAGAGCTGAAGATTCCAGCTCAGTAGGCGAAATATATACATGGTAAACATCAGTGTCTGATTCATTACTGTGGAAGGCTCCTTTCGATAAATTCTATCATAAAAAAAAACTTAATTAAGACAACTGCTGAGCAATATCTTGCTAACTGTTCCCTTTCCAGTTGCGAACCAGTCAGTGCAGATGGTGCTATAATGAATTCGTGTTTCTTATGCTATAGGCAAGCATCCTAAGCTCTCTATAAGATGCATGAAATATGAAATTAACTAATATCCAGTCGGGCAACAGAACCGAAACGTGGATACAAAGGGCAGTAAAATGCAGCAGTATATATTTCAACTGCTAAGAAAGTAGCACAACAAGAAATCAATTATGCAAGACAAATGTAAAGGTTATAATGATGTAAAAGTCCAAACGATAAAAGGGAAAAAGTGAGTGGGAATCTTGCCTGCGTCATGGAGAGCGTGGTGGATGAGAGCAACCAATTGCAGATAATAAACAAAGCAACTTAAACGACCAATCTGAAATATAAGAAATATTACCAGCAGATCACAGGCGTACGGAAAAGCTTAATCCAAGCGGAGCGGTAGCTGTTTTGTTCTGAAAACTTTGTGACTGCCTCGATTCAGATACCGCGGTGAACAAGGTTTTTCTTGCAAAGTGGATGTTTATAGTGATGGGGCTGCAGTTCCCCAGAATCTCTATCTGATACGCCTATGCAACAGATGTACACACCAGGGATGAGCATGGATTTGGATTCAAATCTTGCGGATTTCTATTTTTTGATGGGTTTAGACTGGATTTGGATTTGATTATGTTGTTTTGAACTTCTTCGCAGCTTTCAGTCCATTTTCGGGACGGAAGATTACTGTATTTAATTTACGAATTGCAGAGGCTTCGCCAGCACGCTAAAGCACTAGGCTAAAGGGAGCTCCCAGTTGCTTTCGTGCCACTGGGGAGTGGCTATGTTATACTTGAGCGCGCCGCATGTAGCGGCCACCGCGCTGCTACAGAAGTTTGATTCTGTGGAGTTTCTCACCTCCGTCGGGAGAGTACACCGTGTTTGTATAAATTTTGAACCTTGACTATGGCTAGTGATACAAGCCTGTTCTCTTATGCATCATGTCATCAAGGTTACAGACTTGGTATGACTTTCATTGATGCAGTTCCTTTTCTTTTCTCATAAGTGCTATAATAGTAGAGTAGTACTTAATAGTAGAGTAGTACTATAATAGTAGAGTAGTACGGTATGGCAGCCCTGTTTTTATGTGTAGCAAGCCTAGTGCTAATGAGTCGCTTCTGCTGTATACCTGTTATTCTTTCTGGTTTGATGTGTTGCACTCTGTATAACTGAACTTCTCATTGCATTGCGGCTGATGGTGATTACCTTGAAGTCTTTGAAGTGCCAACTATCATAGTGTTGTGAGCCAAATATAGAACATAAGCTAAATTGAATTAATTTCCAAACTATTTTTTGTTTTTGAATCATTGACTTGGTTTACATATAGGCTAACAACAATTGCGGATTTAAACAGGATTTTGATTTGGATTGGATTTTGAAATAAAAGTCATGGATCGGATTTTGATTCGAAAAACATAAATCGGTTCATCTCCGTTACAAATGAACAGAAATAAGACGGCTATCAACAACACCATCGGCCATACAAGAAAAGTATGAACACACTCCAAACTCGAAAACAAGCAGAAGAAATTGCTAGTCATAAGGCAGACACAAGGTGGAGACGCGGAGCCACACGACAAGAAAAGCATGAACCGCTCCAAACTGGAACACATGACGAACGAATTGCTAGTCATAAAACAGATATAAGGAGGAGCGGTGTTGACACTCTCCACCCTGAAATATACAGAAAGAAATCAAGACAAGACACCGGAAAAAGAGAAGCTCTACTACGCAATCAAACTATAACAAAGACGAGAGAGAGCAAAAGTAAAAGTGAAGAAGTACCCAAAAGGCAAGGCAAGTGATGAGCAATCCAAAGCTTGATGCAAAGGAGGAATCCACAAAAAGCTGCAAAACAGAATCGAATAACTGAAGGCTTTCAACCAAAGCTGAACCAAACATTAGAAAAAACAACACTCTCCATTGCCTCAAACTCAATCCAAACCCTTAGCTTCCTCAACCTTCAGTAAAAGCGACAAGTTAGAGAAGCAAAATCCATGTGATTCTGCAGATTGTTAAGAAACCATGCAGCTTTCAGCAAAAGTCTACTTAAATTCATGGGCGTCCGGAGGATTCTTTCCAGGGAGGTGGTGGCCGTTAGCGGATTTTTCCACGGGTAACCATAAAGATTTTTCCAGGGGGGGGCAAAAGTGATGAAATTTCATTTTACCTTCTCGAAACTAGGAAAACGACGTTTTTTTGCTAAAAATGTAACAGAATGTTGTTATATTGCATAAAACATTCTATAAAAATGTCAAATTTCAAAATCCAGTGGGGTCCAAGAACCCGCTCCCCTTCTGACGCACCCTTCTGACGCCCCTACTGACAATGCCCCCCTGCTGACGCTGACGCTTCGGCTTATTGATGACTTTCGCCAATCTTATCAATATCGGCATAAATCGATTGATACCAGTTTTCTTCCCGTAGTTTTGTGGCTGAAACATCCGCTTCAGTGTTGGGACATATAGTTCGGTTAATGTCCAGAATTATAAGTTGGTACTGTGGCCTTCTTACAAAAACAAAATCAGAAATCTAGCAGAACAAAGAAACGAATTTTGCACGAAACACATTCGATTGTAAAATTCAGAAAATAAAAAATGTTAGGTTGAAGTAACTTTAATTTATTTATGTGATAATAGGAAAGCTCATGTAAGCAGGGTTGAGGAGTCGGAGGTAAAATATCCGACTCCAACTTCGACTCCTCTCTTTCCAAAATTTCCGATACCGACTCCCGACTTTCCAAAATTTCCGACTCCGACGCCGACTCTACAGCATAAAGGGAATAAAGTTTGACTGTTAAAATCAATGGAAATCGTGGTGCACAGCAAGAAATATCTGTTTCAACAATTGTTTCAAAAGAAATTGTACCATTTCAACAGGAATTCCCAGCATAGGAGTGTGATGCAAAAATGATCCAATTGGACATCCGGAGTCGAACAAAAAAATCCAACTCCAATCCCTAGTGATGTTAGGAATCCGACTCCGACTCCACCCAAAAACTTCCGACTCCTTACGACACCGATTCCGCAACCCTGCATGCAAGACTTTAAAAATTTGGTTTCTCATCGGCACTGTGAAAATGTTGCGGTTACGGCAATCACTGAAAACCGCTGTGTTTGACGTAGAAACATTTATGGATTGATTATGCTTTCCTTTGGAAACTTTTCATTTGGGTACTGCTCATACTTACAGATTTGAAACAGCAGATTTGCCAGAACAAAAAAGTTGTTTGCAGTGTGCTTTATTTCTCGTTAAGTACGACTCTTAAAACTTCCTTTGATGCAATGAAGGTTGGCTGTTGACGCTTTGTTGTGGCTCATTTGAACGAGGTACGATTGCGCCACAGGGTGTCTAACCAGTATTGTCTTCAGCCGAAACAACGCAATCAGAAAATTCAAAACCTAGAATCGTAATTAGAAAAGGTTAATGCTTTATATTTCACGACATGCCTTTGTATGTTTTCTAAATGCTTCAACTTTTTTCCTGCTGCTTACATTTTTACACAAGTGTTGATGCGACGCGTACCAGAGGCATGGCGTCGCTCGTGAAGCAAATCATCCGGCGAAGTTGGCTGGTACAGAAACTCAAAGACTGTAAATCCGAAGCTCCGCCAAAGGAGCTGTCGCAACCAGCAACTCTAAGCATTCACACGGTGCAGTTTTTGTATAGGAAGACTGGATCTATCCATGTTTTCAACATCACAAACTGCAGTACGGTTGGCTTCTGATCATACTCAATGCTAACTATACGGTATTTTTCAATCAGCTGAAACCAAAATTGTGCTTACAATAGGAGTTAAGCATCCGGTACGGCTTAACGCCAGCATGAACTGGATGAGGCCAGTGGCGTACGCAGAAAATTTTCATGGGGGTAGTTTCATGCAGTGGCATATAGTGGTCATTCGTATTTGATGTGCGCTGTTTGTAACGTAACTATTTGACGTCATATTCATATTTCTAAACCAACGTTTTGGCGAGGTTTGTTGACACAATATGCATATTCTTCTACACGCCCTTCCCGATTTTATGTGTCATTGTACTGAATATAAACTATCAGCGCTCCAAGCTACAGTAGGATATCGGAGGAAAATAAACTGAACGCTACGACACAGCAGTTCATAACAGCAAAAATATCGGGCTGCCAATTAAAACAGGGGAGTAAACAAACTGATCACTGCTTCAGAGCAGTTTACAACTACAAAATGATGCTGTGCTGATGTCTTGTCGAATACGAGCAGTCGAGCATAGAAAGTGTGCGGCTGGGCTGTCTAACGCACACCCCAGTTTGCAAGATCGAATCTTGCTAAACTACACAAGAATTGAGAATGCGCATAAAGCATACGTAAGAAAACTTTCAATTTTGTTATGTATAAAAGTCCGGCAAACTTTTAGTTTTCCTCTTTCCCTGTTGAGACATTATCAAATGCCTGAATACTTTTGTGTTAAAAACTGCTGTTTTTGAGCTCGTACAACAGTTCTATCATGCTACAGAAATTAGCAATGTAGCCAATGCGGTCAGCGCTTGCGCTGATCAGCCATAGCATGCAGACAAAATAAAGACAATTGTTTCGGATAAAGTGAACTATCGCGGAACACAATCTTAAACATGCGTAGTGGACGAGAGGGTTGCAAAAAGTGGTGAGAGGTTCCTGGATGCAGACGATAACCCAAATTCCCACCAAAACTTAATTATTAATTTTTGGCCCATTTACAATGTTCCTTGAAATTTGCATGCAAATTCATTCCGTTGTATTTGCATTAAGTCGATAAATTAACAAGCAAAAGTATGCGAAAACAAGTAATCTTCTTTGCGCATGTAGTAAAGTTTTTGTAACATATCAAATTCAAGAGGGAGGTTAACCCCAACCTAACCCCCGTGTGTACGCCCTTAGATGAGGCAAACATTAAATAAAAAAGCTATCTCCAATATTTCTTTCGTATGTGCACAGATATGACATAATAACTGTAAAAGCAACAGTACAGGTGGTGAGGCTTAAGTGCTTTGCAAAGTCTCTTTGACGCTAGTGGCAATACAACTATAAGGACTACGCTGAACCGCAATGCTTTGAAGTATGAATCTGGTTGTATCGTCGCCGAGCAGACAATTGCTTTTCAAGCTTCCTGTTCAGACCGGTTTAAACCGGCTTAAAACCGGTTGATATGTTCATACACTGCCACGCTGCGACGATAAAGAGCAACCGATTCGGTTACGAAAGGTTACAAGTGGGAGAGGCTTTGCTGTGGACTGGTTGAGGCTCACCGACTAAAGCGATACGGTTTTGCGCTGGCATTACTACAGAACTCCCGTTGAGCCATTTTCATGATTGCCTTAACAGTTGTATAAAAAATGCGGATTCGACAGAATTAATTTTTTAGCAAAGTTGCTTGTTGTAATGACAAGTTAAACTCATACAACATAAATCTCGGTTTTGGACAGTATCATGCGGTTAACTCTGGCAATGATGTGACAAACGCCTTTTGCTTCAGGTTTTGTAAAAGTTCACAAAAAATTATTAAGCGCTGAAAAACCTGGAGAAAGAAAGTTTCACACTTTTTTGAAGATTGACAAGTGTTTGGGAATGTTCATGTTTTTGTCAAAAAAGCATACATTGAGCTTGTGTGTGAAGCATATGATCTACTTTTGTAATTTTTTTTGCAACAAAAAATCATGAAAAGACATTTTTGGGCATTAAAATAGGCTTCCGATACTGTTGACGCTTTCATTCATGATCCAATCATAATGTGTAGTTTCTGGTTTTTGTCACAATGCTTAGTTTTGCATGCATCCGTTCATTTCTTTCTTAAATCCGATTTCCATTTTGAGTACGTCGCCGACGCAGCAGCTTCAGTCCATCCTTGAGTTTTTCAAAAATGTCAAGTGAATTACCTCTTGCAAAGAGGTTTTGATGGCGGTTATGTGACAAGAAAGGCAAACTCTTATAAAATAACTGAAGTAATACTTATTTTCAAGAAAATCTTCGCTACTGCGTAAATGCCATTATCACCATTTTTCGTGCGATGTGAAGTCGCACAGTTATATCCTACTTGCAAGTTGCTAATGAATGGCTTAAAATAAAAGTATTCTGAACTTGTTAAATGATTCTTGTAGTATCAATTCTTGATTGAAAAACGACACAATTCCGAAAAATAGTACCTCAACTAGCATTCTGAATCTTAAAAATGGACAAGTATGGTGGACCTAACTGACTTCCCGCATGCGATAGCGAATATTTCTGTAAGCACTGCTAGCACATGTCACTAACAAAATAACCAGCCAAAGACTCATCTGCTAAACCAAGGGTTCCCAAACTTTCTTTGACCATTTACCTCTTCAGTGTTTCGTCAGATGAGCATGTACCTCTGAGTAAAATAACAAAAATCCGCTGAATTTTTAATATAACTTTTAGAATATAACTATAAAAGAAATGATTTTTTAAGATAATATTCACTGATATATGTATATTTGGAAACAAATAATACAAAAATATATTTTTCCTTTCTGTTGCTAACTTTAAATGTACCCCTAGGGTTACATGTACCCCAGGTTTGAAATTCCTGTGCTAAACCATAACTTTCAAATGTATTTTGGCATAAAACACGATACAGACTTGCTTAAAAACGCAGAACCCAGTCATTTAAATTTAATCATAAAACTTACAATGAGTCTCTCTGAGGATTATTACTCGAGTTGGTTCATCCGGTAAAAATAAATAGTCGTTCGATTCAATAAAAATCGGCTCCAGTTATAAACTCGATTAACGAAAACTGTTTTCAGAGCAATCTACTGTATCTGCTGATCCAATCCACTTAATCAAGCTAACGAAAGGGGCATGAGAGTTTACAAGTAAACTTTAAAGCATTGGTTCGCAAACCGAGCGATATCGAAAAACGAGCATGCGAAAATAAAGTAGGTGGCGATAAGGGGGAAGCAAAAAGGAGAGAAAACGTTGAACGATCATTTACTTAACTGTCTTTTTTATGTGATTTTGGTGACGACAGCTGGCGCCGGACCGAAGCCTAATGGGGAAGTTGAGGTGAACGCTCTTGTCCAAGGAGCGTTACGGCGATTGAGCCAGAGTGGCTGTGGATCGAACACCTGATCTTGCCATTGAGAGGCAGACACTCGACCACTGAGCTATGGCCGACGTTAACGATATGTCGAGAATGATAAGGGCCGGGGGCAGTGGAGAAAAATTTGAGAAACACTGCTTTCATGGTTTCGTGTGAGTTCCTCTCGGATTGCAAATTTTTCCGACGTAAAATAGAACGCAGAGTTGTCTGGTAGTTGTGCTCCCACAAGCGGGCGGTACAACTGACGTCACAAATATCCAACTTTCTCTGCAATCATGATATTATTTCACGTCACAAATGTTCTAAATATATATCTGCAGTGGTGATGTTTTTTCAGATGTTTGAGCTTGAAACAGTTGCTTTTCAATACGTTTTCTGCCAAAACTTGCATCGAAAATGCGCGGCTTCGAAAAAAGAAAGTGAAGCTTTCGAATGCAAAATTATAACCACTGAAAATGTCGCATCCTCATCCAAGCGCCGCTGCAAAGAAAATTCCCTTTGAAGCAAAAGTACTGTGCAATACTTCAGCAAAAATAGTTTACCTTTTTTACTCACTAGTTTGTGCCTCGAATTACAATTTTGGCACCGCTTCGGTTCCTTTTCAACAAGCCTAACATTGGCTTCATGGTTTGTTTGAGTCAATTTCGAAGGAAATTGTTTTTCTCAGAAGCTGTTGTCAAGGCAAAGAACAACTCCTGGTCAAGCATCACCGGCTGATTATTTGGAGTCGTTCAATTTTAGGTTTTCAAATAAATGACGTTTCTCGCAGTCCCGTCGCCACTGAGGGGGCTTTGGTGAGCTTAGCCCCTCAAACAAAGTTCCAAGCCCCCACAAATTGAAATATGAAACACTATAAATTAGTGCAATTTTTGTCAAATTTAAATGTCAAGCCTCCCCTGCACGAACGTAAAGCCCCCCACACAAACACAAAGTCCCCCTATTGACGACGTCCTGGCGACGGTTCTGGTTTCTCGGTTTCGAAGCGCCTATTCCGGTTAGGGAAGCGTTCTTTTACTTGAGAGGTGTGCACGAAAGTGAGATTGTGACGTTGCAGGGAGGCTGCTGATGCAGGCCTGTCCATGACCGTTCCAGGTTTCCTTTTGCACTTCATACCTGCAACAAATTTGGTTGACTGCTCCACACCTTAGCTAAAATAAATAGAAAATACATACAACAATGACGAACTACGTAGTCAACCAACAAAAAGCGTAGAATTGAGAGGTCTAGTGCCGCATGCATTTTATGAAAACACCAGTTTTATCCAGACCATTTGCTTTAACAAAGTTCAATACAACGAAACTAACTCCCAAAATGATCCTGAATGAGCAGGGTTGTCCATGGGACATATTTATCTGTCCCATCCCATAGCAATTTATGCCTGTCCCATCCCATGGGATTCCCATTACATTATTATAATATTAATATGGAATACAATTCAATTAAAATTATTAAATTTATGAAAGTTTAGGTTTAGTATCTACTAAATAGGACAACATGTAGAAAGAGACGTGTAAACGACAAAATTTATTGACTTTAAAATTCAGAAGTATAGTGTAAGTATGACAACTCAGTAACATTCTGACACTCTCATTCTGTTTCTGAGTCTCGTGGGAAATACAAATGTGTGCTGTCCCATCCCATCCCATGGGACGTTTCCCATGGGATTCCCTTAGGAATGACATTCCCATGGACAAGACTGTGACTAAGGGTTTGTGCTTTCTTAAAGCAAAGACATGAATCACATTGCTTTTCTATAAGCCTCAGCAAAATAGCTGAAGAATGTGCTGAATCACTTCAGTGCATTTTTTGATAGTCATCCGAACACGCACAACCTTCAAAACAGCAATAAGGCAGAACAACGTTGTTGAATAAGGGCAAAAAATGATCCAAACATTTCGCCAAATCACTGCTCTCGGAACTAGCAAACCACTAGAGCCATCTGCAAACGAGATACTGTGACCACGACTCAAAGTCAAAGTCTATAAAATTTCCCTTTTACGACATTTGCGTGCACATCTAACAAATACAGTGTGCACCCGTGATAGGCTCCTACCTTACAATGAAGGCAACGAAAACCGGCATTTAAGAAAGTTCTTAAAAGTCCATTAACAGGCGTCTCGTTCCGTGTTGCTATTCGGTATGAACGTGATAGAGCGGCGTGTTGCATGGCTCGATAAGGAAGAAATCCTGCTGCTGGTTACATTGGACAGTGTTGCAAACCAACTTCAGAATTACCCGGAGCTATTTTGGCAGTAAAGTGTTAAAAAATGTTTTTTGCATATTCAGTAGCAAGCGAAGGAAGCTAGCGGAATGGCAAAAAAGGCGAAAACATCAAAGGTGTTCCCTGCACGCACGAGTAATCACACAGCGTCAGTGCAACTGCAAACAGTGAGAACAAAGACAGTTTATCTGTCAAGTGACGTCACGAGCGGTTGCAAGAAAAGACGCTTTATCACTGCGTTTATTTTCAGCAACTGAGCAAGTATTTGCATTACTCACTGTGGTTGCGTGTCTCTATCAGCAAATTTGGACTGGATTTGAGAGTTCCTCTGCAGGTCAGCTTTGACGGCCGAACAGGTAACAACTGCAAAATGTACTCTCTATACTTGGGCCAAGATGAATGATTTACTCTGCTGCTTGACCTAGAGAGTGACCTAGTCGCTAAAACTTGAGCACAAAACAAAAAACAGAAAAATTTTCTCGCTGCTGTGTTACATGGTAACGATGGATGAACGTTCCAGCAGTATGACTTGGCATTTTTTAAATTTTCTGAATGCTTTGTGTGGGATGTCGAGTTGAGACGTGTTTTCTGATTTAACGGAAAAAGTTTAAGGTCATCAGCTAGTTACAAGCGGTTGGTATGGGGCGCCGTTCGTAAAAATATTATATCTGACAGATTTAGCACAAAAACTGCTATCTCTGCGCACATTTAGTTATCTCTGCGCAGAGATAGCTATCTCTGCACGCATTTAGCTATCTCTGCGCGCATAGGTTGGACTTAATGCCAGCAGCTGCAAAAGTTTTTTGTCGAGTCATCATCAGCAAAGAAATGGTACTTTTATTTTTGATTTAGTCGCTTCTGAAATCGCCTAAGCCCTTGGCAATTTTTTAGCGGGCACAACACGAAACTATAATTTTTATTTTAAAATTTTGAGCAATTCGCTCTTTGGCTTTTATGGCGTCATGCCAACTGCAGAATGGTTTGTAGCAGTGATCGGCAAACATTCGCTGTGATGACCCAAACCACCCTTTCAGTCGTAATTAAAGGCTCGTGCTTATTTTCGAAGGCCCAATTTCAAACTTATGCTGTATTCAGTTACCTGTGACATACCAATGTTATGTTAATGTCATAAGTCGTATAATGACAAAAACAATGCTTTGTGAACGTCAAACAATCAATGATCCACAGTTGTTCACTGTCTACGTTTTAGCCCACGCAACCGGCAAAAGACTGCAGCTCTTACGTAACACTCGGCACAATACAGTAAGTGTTGCGTGGCCCAATAGAAAGTGCTGAACGGCCCACAATTGGGCCGAAGTCGACAGTTTACCGACCACTACCTTATAGTTTAGGGCAGTGCTTGTCAGCCGGTGTTGCACGCTTGTTGAGCGTACCAGAATCTTCCAGGGTTTTTTTATCGTGATTGGCTGCACAGGGGTGGCACATCAACACAGCGGCGTTTCTGAGGCGAAACAAACACGAAAAGAACGTTAACGGCGTTTCAACGGCAACCTCCCCATGAATAATGCGCAGTCTTGTTCTCACATTTAAGTTCTTTCGCTCAAGTGTCACATCACCAGCCATTCAAAGCGCCTTCGGCGGAATGTGCTGCAAAGCGTCGTATGATCTTACGAAAAATTCCGTTACAAGGGTCAAACCACCAATAGCCGCGTTTGATCGTGCATACAAGCCACAGTGTTGCTTTCGATCATGGCGTCATTCAAACAATTTATGCAGGTCCCGCTTCAGATGACTGCGGATAGGTTTACTTGCAATCTTCCGAGACTCGTTTGCTGTGTTTTTTCTTGCTTCGCGTCGCGAGCCTGTCCCAGTTCTCAACAGACATTTGAGTTCGGTATTGGCTGATCGCGCCTTTGTCGGAGTCACATAGATGCGTTTTAAGCTCAGACTGAACCCACGAAAGAATCAGACGTTATAACTCTTCAGTCAAGGTCATGACTACATTCAAAGGTACTTATTCGCTTAATGCATGGCTGCGCAGTTAAAGCAGAAATGTCGGTTGGTATAAATAACGTTCGGCCGATTTCAATATCGTCCATGTTAGGTCGTTTCTGCTTCGCTGAATGGGTGGCATCTGCCAGGCAGGAAAGACGTCACAATAAATATACGAACGTTTGAGCGGAGGTCATCACGCGAGCAGTTAGAAACGGCCTTAACGACAGCGAAGGCGACGTCATCAAATGCAAGTCGCAAGAAAAAATAGCAGTCCAACTCAAACACGTTTGCACCTAAAAAAGGAATCTGTGGCGTAAAGGTGTTCGTATCGGCAAAGCATCGTATTTACCTTCGGTTTGCCGCTTTTATTTAAAATACTTGGTTTATGGTCGCTGCTGACGTAACTGCAAAAACGCGAGTGTTTTTGTGGTGTCGCACAAATCAATCAGGGTTTTTAATAAACATGACCTGTACTCTTGCGTTCTGTATCGCACTGATGAAGCGGAACAGGTCAGAATTTTTGTCGCAGACCTAAGAAATGCAAAACACGCTGTTGAATCCTATTCACTCGACCGAGAAAGCGACGAGAGATGGTAACGACAGTGTCAATATTTAAACAGGAAATCGTTATCGTATAATACTTCCATAAAAAAACTCGCAACACCCTGTGTGGTGAATTTGAAAGAAGCATAAATCATCGCACTGTGGGTTCTTTTTCAGAGGTTCTTTACTGCAGCATTTTACAAAGAGCAAGATGGTTTAGATCAGTGGTTCCCAACCTTTTTTGGCTGGCGCCCCCTTTTCTGACAAACAGATTTCTATCGCTCCCCTACCATGCCCAACACACATAACAACACAACTTTTTCGTTTTGTATATTTGGTATGTTTGAAAATGATTGAAACAAGAATGAGTGTAAAGTTAAAATTAACTCATTTAGCAGTTTTAGCTATGTCCGAGGTATGGAAGGGAAATCAGCATCTAACCAAGCAATGGTTAGATGTGATGACAATTTCATTGATAATGAGATGGTTGTGCTTGGTGAAGTGATATCAGTTTCTCGACATCAGGCTGGAACTCATTCAAAAGAAGTCATAGATCCCCACGTTCACAAATATTTAGCCTGCTTCATTGCTGTGAAAGAAGAAAACCGACTGCACTGAAGCCTTTTTCCACTAAATATAACGTTGGGAAAGCAATGAAATACATCCTCGCTGTTCCACAATACTGGATAGCAAATGAGACTTTCTTTTGCAACCAAAAATCCTAATAAGATTTTCTGAACTTTGGTCTCAGCCCAATGTCATGTCAGATTGCAAGCAGTTCTTCCTCGACCACTCCTGCTTCTTCACTATCTACACCTAGAAAGGATTGATTACCTTAATCTGGTACCTTAATCAAGATCTCTAAATCTCTGAGATATGTCTCTTTGCAACTCATCCAGGTGGGCACAGTAAATCTGAAGAACATCATCTGGTATGGTGGTCTCCAATTCAGAGAGGCTTGGAAACTGTTAGAGTTCATTATGGGATTGATGTCGTTTGAAAAGCAGTAAACTTTGACAAGAAGATAGTGATTACTGATTTGGTTTTAATGAGGTTAACATCATCATCTGCAATTGCAAAGTAACTTCACTGATCTTTGTGAAGATATCTGACAAATAAGCAACGTCAAATTTGATGTTGCTTAGTTCACTACAGGGAGCCAAGTTGGAGCCTTGAAAAAATTCAACAATTGTATCAAACATTGAACAGAAACGTCTTGGGCGTTATCCTTTGACAGCCACCTTCTGTGTGCAGCAACAGGCGTACAAACTCTTCATAATTAACAGGTGTCCAAACTCTTCATCATTATCCGACTGCACCACATTGACTAATCTTAGCATAACACTTTTAGAGTCTGGTGTCCATTGATCAATCCACAAATACTCTGCCACTTTTTAGTAAATTTTGAGTTCGGAGCAATGCAAGATTGAATTTAATCTGCAGATTTTAAAAGCATTTGAACGTAACCGTGACACTAGCAGCAGAACCGTCGCCAGAAAGTTTGCAATAGGGGGGATTTGCGTTTGTGATTGGGGGCTTGACTTTCTAAAAATTGACAAAATCCACTGATTTATAGTGTTTCATTTTTCAATTAGGGGGGCTTGGAGATTCGTTTGGGGGGCTGTGGCGACGGGACTGACTAGCAGTCGTCCACTGGCTCTGCCATCTCTCTCTCACTAGATTTCTTTGGCACTACTCAAGCTAAAGTGTGTTCTGAAAGACACTTCTGTTTCTGGAATCTTTTCAATTTCCTTCAACGATATTGTTCTTGTTAGCACCTAGCACTGCCTGTAAGCCATATAAACTGCCTTTCTACTTTCGAATTGAACTCATACAAGGTTATTAGCCTATTGTATATATTTGTGATCATTAAAACCACTCCACCCAAAATTAGTTCACACTTTTACTTACGAAACGGTCATTGTTAAGTAACAGTTTCCCGTGCCAAAAAGTACAGCTGACCAAAATTTCAATCATAATTATTTCGTCATAGAAGAGGGCAGTTTTACTGTGCAGCTTACCTTAGTAATGGAAACTGCTGTTCATCAATGTATTTTCTAACATTTCACCTCTGTTTTGTTTCAAAATCGCTAATTTGTTGTTTATAAATTACATGCATACATGTTGTTGATCAGACTATTTTTTATGACATTTGGTCACTCAAAGTTTGTGTATTTATTAACTGGAGTGTATTTATTAACTGGGTCTCCTAACGCCCCCAACCGCCCAATTCTGCTTCACCGCCCCCTAGAGCTTCTCACCGCCCCAAGGGGGGCGGTTCTGCCCACGTTGGGAACCACTGGTTTAGATAAAATCTTGTTGAAAACTGCAGCAGACGTCAGCGTCATGGGGAACATGGTCGTGAGTTGCACCCAGCTGTGAATGGCGCAACTGCCAGTCAGTTAAGGTTTATTGTTATTGGTCATGTAGATCATAGGTTCTCAAAGTGCTCCGTACGGAGCCTCAGGGCTCCGCGAGAGAAACCTCGGGGCTCCGCGAGCTGTTCGTTTACTTATGCTTTTATTTTTAGAAATTTATTGTGGGGCTCCGTAAATTATGGTCAATCTCTTCATGGGCTCCATAACACCATAAGTTTGAGAACCCTTGATGTAGATGACAAACCATGCGACCTTTCACCTTCGATGTTGCTGGGGCATCGGTTGGCCGGTTCACCTTTCTTGCAGCACTGACTGCGAAGTTTGGGTTTAAGTCCCGCGCGCCCACAGCTCGTAAAAGTTGGAAACTTCTGAAGCAACGGAAATTCACGCACAGAAGCTTAACTGCAATAGCGGTGATAAGGTTTGAAGATGTTGACTCCACCACTTTGCAAGTGAAAATGACAAAAGGTGTTCAGGAGAAATAGCATTTGAAGAGTTACTGGGTAACCATAAAGACGTTATAACCAACGGCTGTGCCTACGTGCGTTATTCTAGCACAGAGGTTCCCAACTTGGGTACACGTACCCCTAGGGGTACAATTGCCTATCTGAATGGGTACAACTAAGGTTAGCAATAGAAGAGAAAGGTAACTTTGTATATCTTTTATTTCCACATATTTAGGCATATATCAGTGAATATTACTTTCAAAAGCCGTTACATGCTTATTTTTAAATATACCTGTGATTAATCATGATAAAATATTTTGTGATAAGAAATTTTAGGGGTACATGTTCATCTGTCGAAATGATGAAGGGGTACATTCTTACTTTTCGAAATGCTGAAGGGGTACATGCTCATCTGCCGGAATGCTGAAGGGGTACATTGTCAGAGAAAGGTTGGGAACCCTTGCTAGCAGAAAGAAACATTTATTTCCTACTCTGTCCGTAAAAAAACTTACTCCATCTAATGTCTGGCAGAGTCTCCAGCTGAGTCTCTGAAACAAGTTTGACTTGGATGCCGGCAGGAAAATTCCCCTCGTTGTAGTTGAAAGTCTCACGTCTTAGCGTTGTACACGACCACTAAAAACGTATCAATAAAATGAATGCGAACTGCGGTTTTCGAAAATAGTGCTCCGTGGTGAGATCAATGTTCCGGGAAAGAGGCGGTTGTTCAGAACAAAACGATAAAATTACTTTTTCTATCAGACGTTTCAATAACCGTCATCTTGAGGAACTTGGAAACATGAAATAATTTTTTTTTTTGTAAAACTGAAGTTTCCTGTGAGCAAAATAAATTTCAATTACCTCAACAAGCTGCCAGATTTAAATGGTGTACGCTGCTGTAGGTTTGCGTGACTGTTAACATACAGGCTATTGGCTAAACAACCAAAACCACAGTTTTTACGTCAATGAAACAAAACAAACAACAATTACAAATTTTCGCAGAGTGCGAGTAAAAACTCGTTCTTCACAACTGAGTCATGGAATTCAGCAGCAATTGCATTAAATTAGATTTGTTTTGTGTTTATTGACATTGTACATTGTTAAACCTCAGTGGAGTGTAGTTGTAGATATCACATTTCAGTTATGAACACAAACTTTAAATCGATAAAAATTGATCAAAGCTGTTGATATCGCTCATTAAATTTAATAAATGATTGGGTGTACAGATTTTTCGAAAATTGAAACAGGGTGCCCCACCACAAAAAACGTTGCAAAACACTGCGGTCTAGAGTGAACTACGGTTGGACCACACAGACACGGCTGTCACTACTGTTTATACTTGCAGATTTATTCGGAATGTTAGAGGTGTTTCCTGAATTCATATGCTGATGGCCTTGGTTTTACGTGTTTGCTGAAACGTATAGATTAAACATTGTTGTGTGGCGGCTACGCAGCTGCGGCAAGTGTCAACAGATACACCGTAAGCACCCGTCATTTCATCAGTGCGCTGCAAAATCCAAGTGAACCTTTCACAAACGCACAGTTTCTTTGATGGTAAGTTTCACAAAAATCCTAATTCGAAGTTTGACCAATTTTTGCAACCGCGTTGAACTTTTTCGACGTTGAAAATTTTTTGCAATTGGTCACTGCACAATGGCTGCAGCAATTTACAGCTCGGCCGCTTGTATCTTTTTGATATGGTATGGTTAGCCGTCAACCTCGTTTCTCGCTAATTTTGTCATGACAGTTCATGGACGCTGAACTGGAACACATGGGCGTCGGAAGGATTTTTTCCAGGGGGGGGGGGCAGTATGGGATTTTCCCGAAATTTTTTCCAGGCGGGGCCAAAAGTGCTGACATTTGGTTTTTACCCCCTCGAAATTGGAAAAACAACCTTTTTTTTGTCAATAATTTCAAAATCCAGGGGGGTCAAGGCATCCCCTTCCGACGCCCATGTTGGAACATAATACATTTCTCCCTTGCTTGACGTGCTTTTGATCATAGCGACATTCGCCAGGTGCTGGCTGATACTTTAAGCTGGGCGTGTCCAACCTTTTTGAATGAAGGGTCATAACTATTAGCAGGTTGCTTTGCGGGCCAAAGTTTAATAACAAATCGGCTTGTTTAAAGTGCACGAAGAAGAATTGACCTGTTCGCCTTGTTTGAAATTCTCTGCCAGTATCCCCAACTTTTAGCTTTTTGTTTGCCGTTGCCATTATCAGAAACAGCTTAATTAAAACTTCACTTGCGCTTAAGACAGTTCAGATGTAGCCCACTTAAAGTGAGCTTTATCTCTGATTAAGCTGTACACAATGCAGTACAGCACGTGGACGAAACATGGTTGCCAAATCCTGATAAGCCAAAAATATCAAATCGTTCATCAAAATATGCCAAATAGCTTCAAAAAATGCCAAACAAAAAGAAACAGGCCGATGGATGTCGGTTTTGAATTACCCGAATGAGTGATGGCAAAATGCAATATTGCTATGGAAACAAGTCTAGAAACACTGCATATAAATAAAGAAATGTTAACATCTAAAAGTCCATCTCGTCTTATAGAAAATGCATAACAAAAAATACCTACAAGTGTATGAAACAATAACAATACAGGTTTTGAAAATGTAAACATGCACCGTGTCATAGTTTTTAATTACTTTGAATTTGGTACACAAGCGTTTGGTATGTAAGATATGTCACAATTCCACAAACTATCTATTAAAAAATGCAATCACATAGAACACACAGAAACAACAATTAGCCTTTCCAGGTTCATTTGGACGAAATACGCCAAATCGCTTGGCAACATATGCCATACAACTTCAATAAATGCCAAACAGGTTGAAAAAAATCTAAGAGTTTAGGGTCAAAGTAGACAGGTTTTTAAAAAATGCCAGCGATTTGGTTTCGTTGCTCTGTAGATTGGCGCCGGATGTTTTTTCAATTTGGTTGAAGCAATTTTGTGAGAGATACCTTCCGGTTTTTGCTTTCCGCGTCTTGTCTTGATGTGTTCATTTTGGTCTGGGATTTGTTTGCTTTCTCTGCTCATGCATTGGTCCTTCAGCATGTCACCTGTGAGTATTTGCTTGCGGATTTCAAGACGAGTATGCCTAGCCATAGGTGTAGCCAGAGGGGCCCAGGGGGCCACGGCCCCTCAAAATATTTATAATATCTAGTCATTTTGTGCTTTGAGAGGCAGTATCCCAAACAAAAACTGTTGCTCGCCAAAAATAAGATGTTTTGGCCCTCTCCCAAACTTTTTGACCCCCTAAATTTTGAGCTGGCTACGCCACTGTGTCTAGCGTTACGTGAAATTGATTTCCTTTGAAAAAAAATTTGCTGACTGATCCGACTGTCTCACCTCCGTGGAGACTAATTACAGTACTTGAACGTAGACATGTGCAAGTCCGAATCATCTCTGTTGGGCCCAGTCGGTTGATTCTCCGAAAGCTTGCAGCAAACCTAGTTCTTTAAATTGTTGATTTGAGAGGTAACTGTCCAACACAGCCTTATTTCAGGCAAGTGAGACTTTCCCAGAAATGATTTGTTTAACATACAAGAGTTACTACATGAGCGTGTTAATGTCTCATGTAAACAAGCATTTTGTCCTTGGTGGTTCCATCGCCAAGGACACACAGATGCCCTATCCTTGTCTAAAGCCGTGTTCACGTGAGTTTGACTCCATGAACAATTGACATTATATAGCAAATCACCAGCTACCTAAAGTATATACAACAGACTCATGTAGCACAATACTTCCTTTCGGTATCACTAGCATTATTATGTACGGTGCAACTATTCAATGCTCATGCCCTCTAACTTAATAATATCGTTATTTATAAACTGATTGAAACTTTGTATATTTTTCTCATAAAACTGCTAAGAATATTGAAAAATTCGTGATCTCCCAGTGTGATAAATGTGGTCTTGAGTGGACCAAGCAATTGAAATGCAGTAAGCTGCAAATTTATTTATAACTTTTTTTTATTTATAAACCAATAGGTTCGTTTGTTTTTACCTTTTTAGTATGCGTCCCTGGTTAGTAAATGGTTTCGAGTGCGTCGAAATATTTGGTAGATTTTATCCAAACTGACAAATTGTTTAAACAACTATTTATGGTTTAATTCGAAACGTTTCAGTAAGCAGCAATTTTATTTGTCGCAAGCTGTAAATTTATTTACGACTTAAATTTGCTTGAAATTTACAGTAAGCTGCAAATTTATTTATAACTTTTATTATTTATAAACCAATAGCTTCGTTTGTTTTTCCCTTTTTAGTATGCGTCCCTGGTTAGTAAGTTTTTGTTAAATTTTATCCAAACTAACAAATTCTTTAAATAACTATTTTTGGTTTAATTCGAAACGTTTCGAAATGTTCTTAATCCATTTTAAAATCGTTTGAATAAAGGAAGGTTTCAAATGTCTGCTAATGTGCTGGTCGTGTGTTAGAAGTAATTTTCTATTTTTAAAAAAGGAACATGAGTTAATTTGCTCTATGGAAGACTTCCATTTTTATCGTTGCGGCGTGAACAGGCTAAATTTGTCACCAACGAAGCTGAAAAAAACGATGACAGATTGGCTTCTATGACCACTCTGCCACTCGTCAAAGAATGTCGCAGATCACGATTTTCACTGAGTGCCACACTGAAATATTGGTTTTCGAGGGAACTGCGCGAAAGCCGATCGTAAAGAGAAAGGGTGTTCGTTTTTTTCCTTTTTACGCAGTTCTTGCGACCACAGGAACCCGAAACGACCTTCTGAAACATTTCCGGGTCCGTTTTTGGATAGTGCCGTCAAGAACATGTCTCAATCGTCTATTGACGTTTATTTACCTTCGGCTGGTGAATACACTTTTGCTCACGACGTGCGTTTATGCGCGTGGAATTCGATAAGACTGCTGTGATGAAATAATGTGTCTCCAGCTAACGATGGCAACAGCCAATCACTTCAGTTGACTTCGCAGGTGCGCATTGTTTATCGCAAGCTTTGATGGCCATGTTTTTGCACTTCTCAGCATTAATTTCACAGACATAAACCGATTCGGAAGTCAACCATATGGAGGTTAGGGTTGGAAACTGGAATAAATAATTATTTTCACAATTATGTGACTTACCAGCACCGATTCCACATCTTTCCTTGCCTAAATGTTGTCTTACAAGCAGTCCCAACAACTGTACAATTTCAAAATCCTTGTTGAAAGCAATAAACTTGGTGCGAGATTCGCTAGAGATTGCGCGATGTTTGCATATGCGCTGGTGTACTGTAAAACTACCCAGACCTTGTTTTCTGAAACGCGAGGAGTTGACGTTTCGGCTTTTGTTTGCCTGTACGGGACAACGTCCAAATGCAGACTTGAAATTTTGAATATTTCACTCACGCTCACTTACTCTATCACATTTCAATTTCAATTCTCCATTTTGGTAATCTATAAATTTTGTTTGGTGTCATTCATGCAAAAATCATTCACGTTAGTTCGCCCTGAATTAACTCATTAACATTTAATGTACGTCAGCTGACTTGCACGATAGCGGATTTGTAAATTTCGATCGAAGTGTTTTGCGAAGGGCTGATGGTTATCATCGCGAAATTCTTCCTACAGCGGCATTTTTTATACTACTTTCGACTCCAGCGCATTCGCAGATAGGTCTCAGTAGTCTCGCACTGCGTATCTCGGGCTGATATAATTGTCTCAAAGAAAAATCAATTAGAAGTGCTATGCTGGTTGCTTGGTCATGTTTCGTTCTGACATTTCACTCGTTTTATTTGCAGGGTCGCTGCACTGTCTGACATTACACATAATTACTTGCAGCACCCCCTTATAGAATCAACAAGTTGGGCAACACAAGTAAGGACTTCTGTGTGGACTGTGGTTTGAAGTTAATAAGGCAATGTTTCAAGATTAAACATTTCGCTTTTTTCAATCACTACAGAATAAAAGGTTAGCTGGACACATCGTGTTTATCTTCATTTATCTTATTTTTTGCAGAATAATTCTTTTGATGAAATACCTCTGATAAGATTCATATATTTCAGCCAAATAAGGAGCCTGCTAGGCTACTCCGACCATAATGAGCGGTGCAATGTGTCAGGTAAGCTCTGACAAAAAAAGGACAACAATTTCTGTCATGCGAGTAGACATTTCTCTTACCAGGTTACATCATAATGTCTCAAAACATACTCAACACCTCTTCTCATAACAAGTAGCAACCTTCAACACCATGTATGGCGTTATCATCAACTATAGTACCTTTGAAGCCTGAATAAACTTTAACAGCGATTAATCACAGTTGAGATAGGATTATGCTATGTTGCAATTGGGGACCTTGCTCTCAGAACGTAGCCACGGTGATCACAATGAAAAAATTATATTAAGCTTTAGAAAAACAAATATAATGAGACAATTTTACTTGAGCTCCTACCCAAGAGAAGGCGCTAGTAATTAACAAGTTTCTTGAATGCAAAGTGGAACTACAGTAGAAATAGCTAAACCTATCATTCATTGCTGTAACTGCCTTGAATACGTACTTGCTGCGGTTGGAAGTCTTTCTTAGCAGATTGTGATATTATCAAAATTAACAGAACGCTATCCGCACAAAACAGGTAGCGATTACGTCGTAGTGATGATGCAACAGAAAATAAGACCTCCTTAAATGACAATCATGATACAATAAGATGTCTTTTGTTTTCAGTCTTCGTCAAGATTTCGCGTACTTTTTAATCCAAATCTGTAATTGCGCGTGGGTTCGAGTATATTTTCTCTTGGTGCTCTCGGCGCCGCGTGGGTGCGAGCGTCAATTTCAATTCTTTACACATGTTAACTGAGTGGTGTACAAGTTTTCAAAGGAGTTAACAGTCTTTCCCTTTCTCGTGCAGCTTTCCAGATTGGTGTTTTTCCAACTTTAGCCCAAGGGCGAAGGTATGGCCAGATCAGAGTCAGACGCAAAATCTGGTTAAACATATTTTGCATCTCGAAAGCCCTTAACGATTTTCCGTCAAACACAGATCTCGACACTTTTCTGTTCTCGTCGCTTTTCTTTAAACTTAAAATTAGATGCTCTGGGAAAAATATTACAGCGGCCTATGTTCTTCAGTAAATCATTACTACACTCTCACAAACGCAGTTTTGCCGTTCTCTTTTTGTCCAACCAAAAACGTGGACGAGACTGTTTTAAAGTAAGAGCGATTTGCAGCGAAATGTCGAAGACCAAGTTTAATTTAAACGAATTCACATATTGCCCACCGCGAACTTGTAAAAGATCAGGCAGCAGAGCAAACGGTACACATTATTAAACCAGCATTGCGAAATCCGGCGTCAGTGCAGTAGTGCCAAGTAAACACCGAAGCCAAACACAATGTGTCATCCAAATGAAAAGAAACAGTATCTCGTGGCGCAATTTAAAACTGCAAAACATCCTCTGCCCAAATCAACAGACAGAGATCTTACGCATAAGTGCTGGTGCCAAAGCCTTCTGGAGAGAGACCAGTCCTCTTTCTTGCTGGTGCCCACTACGACGTGACTGATCCGCCAGTCTTATTTTTTGTCGAGAACGATCGTTGGTTGACGACGGACTCCGTTAGCATGTCTTCGTTGAGTCATAGTGTGCCGTGTGTTTGCACCCAGAACGGAAATCCGATGGACGTCGGATCTTAGTCAACCTCGATCGTGTAGATACGACATATTTCCAAACTTGACTTGCTTCTTTAGCGATTAAACAATTATGTACGGTATTGACGATTTGCAGTATAAAATATTCGGAATTTTAACGAATTCTAAGTGGGATCTAAATAAAAGCTGCAGATGATATTTTTGCGGTTTGGTGGTTTCTTAGAGTCAACTCAAGTTACTTAACACATTTTTGTTTCGGTTGGAACCAGCTTCGATTAGAACCTTTTGATTTGTTTCAAGCTGCTGGTATTGGAGTTCATAAGTCATTTTCACTTTTTAAAAAGTTTGATCACTGATCAAGAATTTTTGAACTCTCCATTGTTTTGTTTCAACCCGGTTGTGTAAGCGAAAGGTAGATTCAAAACCTGCCACTTTAAACCTGTTGTCAAAAAAATAATCGCAAATGTTATTGAAAAGGTGTTGTCCCAGTCTGAGACCTTGTTTTCTGATTTAATGACACGAAATCTTGCAGCCAATGAAAAAGGTTCGTTCAAACCCAATCAGCCGAACTAAACATCGCAGTTATAAGCTCATAGCTTTACAGAAGAACTTTGCAATGGCTTGCCTTAACAGCACATCCATTATTAAGTGATGAACGGGATGCGTTGATTCGGAGGCTAAGTAGAATCACTGCCTCGATATTTGAGATACAGAAAGATATTCTCACAAACTTTGATCAAGATGTCTTTACCAATATCGCCATTGAACAAGCCAAGCTATCTCTTGGCATGGCCTTATGCTCCCGAACGGCAAACCTTTAGTTAGAGAGTAGCCAACTGCATTTTGATTAAACCACTGGTTCTCAACCACTGTTCTGAGAGCCGCATGCGGCTCTCAGCAGTCTTTCAATCACACCTCTAATATTGTGTAACAGACTTCGTTCTTCTATAAAACAAAATGTGTTAGTTAACTTGTGTCAAAATTTGTTTAGTGCGGCTCTCTAACAAAGTTGTAAGTCTGGATTTGGCTCCTTTCACCGAAAAGGTTGAGAACCACTGAGTTAAACAATGATCATTTTGGACGGTTCCTGTCTTTTCCGCGCTGATGCAAAGCAAGTTGACTCCTTTGAAATATAGTGGCCAATTTTCCCTCAAAGGTGTGCAATTGCGCAGAACCGCACCACGCCATTTGCGCAGTGAAATCTCATTCTCGCGCACTTGCAAAATTCCAAATGTAATATAGGGATATATACGCTTGAAACGTTTCCCTGGTTGTGTGTATACATGGTTGCGCGATTGCATCCTCGCACTTAAACATTTGCTCAGTGTGAACTTTTCTTAGAGGGAACACTGACAGCGGCTCGCATCACCCAACTTCTCAACGACGATCAATTGCCTAAATCACTTTTTTTTAGGAAAAATAGACACCCTGTATGGACCTGTAGGGGCTCGAAAAGATATTTCCCTTGATAATTTCTCTGATTCTAGGGACCCGAGTTTCAATTCTAGGGACCCAAATCGGGTCCCAAAAACACCTTAAAAAACCTGACCTAAACCAATACCTTTTTGTCCATTTGCTAAAACGTATTTATGGGGGTATGGGTTCTAAGCTGCAATGTTTCGAACAGATGCGTAATTAATTCCGTCAAGTTTATTTTATTATCCAGACTCCGGCCTCCCGCCAATTGTCGTTAAACACATCCGTCGCATTGCATGCGATGAACGAAAAAAAGTTTATTTGCAGTGGATGTTCGCAGAGCAGATTGTACGCGTTCCTCGCTGGCCGTCAGTCGTCGCCCGACGTGACACTGTGCGTCACGTCCTTTGTTCATGGGCGAAGTAGACCACGCACAGTATACACGAGCTTTTTGTTTAGGCAGGAAGATTTTTGCTATTTCGGCATTACAATGATATCTTCACACTCCAGTGCAGGATTGTGAGGCATACGCCAGCACAAAACATGCCGGACTTCTCTCGCTGTATAAATGTCAACTTGCGTGGGGGCAAAATTTCATTTAATTCTGCATTCGTCACACAGACCACATGAACTCGTCTTTCGATTGCTTTGAACACCAGCCATGCGGATAAGTCTGCGTTTTGTGCGATATCGCCGCCAGCTGAGAGCATCTTGACGCAAATAGCAAACACGTGAGATATTTCGCTTCTGTATAGAAGTGTCGCAATCATGCTCTGGCTAAGATTCCGGTCTACACGAGTCCTATTCTAAATACGTCTCCGCCTCCGACTAAATTTATTTACGCCGTAAGGTTGTGCGAAATACATTTTTATCCCATCCGAACAAGTAGGTCAGTTAAACATGTTTCCCATACATGAAAAAACACGTAATCGACGATACAGGCCGTCGCAATTTCGAGTGACTTGAAATTTTCAGTTAGCAACTAATTTTCAGTTGCTAAAATTTCTGCAAATATTTTACATTATCTTTGGCTGCGGGCCATCCTCGAAAAAGCAGTCCGCATCCTTCATTGGCCAACGAAAGTCATGTTTTTGTCTTTGGCAACAACTCGTGAGGAGTAAAGCACCAGATGCAAGACAAGTAATTGAAGTAGACAAGATCAACGAACGTCGGTTTCGCTACAGGCGAGTACGTTTTGCTGACCACGAAACGGCGCGCCTAGTTATGGGCGAGGGCGAGGCCACTGTTTGCGCAGGGATGAAACTCTCCTTTCTTAGAAGTGTTTTCTTCTCGGTCGTTCGGACAAGGACCCAGAAAAGCGGCCTTGCTCGATCGCCACTACCTCGAGTGAAAGGTGCCAGCGGCGGCGTCTTTAAACTTGCTTGAAAAGTGCTTTGGTTGTGTAGGCGAAAACGATTAAGTGCACAACATTCAGAGCAGGTCAAACAGAATGACAAAATAATGCGCTTGAAGCCGACAGCTACGTTATCCGGTAAAACTGCCATTACGTCATCATCCAAAAATCTGAACTGTCTGCCTTGTAAACGTGAAGGGACAGTTTATTAGATGTAATTCAAATAACAATGTAGGAATTTATTTACTTCACATTATTCAACAGAAAGCGTTGTTCTACGGGCATACATTTGCCATAATTTCAGTTGATTCCATCTTCTATAACACATGCCGGTTTTGCCTTGTTGTTTATTAGCCGTTTTGCCACTTGTTTCTAGGGTTAGTGTGAGTTATTCTGATTGCTTTTTACCACATAAAGTTTTTCGGCGTAGAGGGGCCATTGCTTTTGGCCTAGCAGGCCACTTTTAGCGTATGCGAGGCATCGCTTTTGGCATCGCGGGCCTCGATTTGCCCACCGCTGCTCATAGATATTGTCTTATTTGTCTTTCACGCATGTGCATGAGCTGTATCTCATCTGATAACTTGGATGCAAAAAAGCACACAGCCTAAGTTCCAAGAAAACCTTGAAATAAGTACTGGGTGTTGTCTTCTTTGAAGCTATCGGGCTGTTGCAAGCCCTCCGTGGAAACATGATCAGAAAAGAGTCGAAATGTTTTCGTTTAAAATAACACTGCTCTAATCTACTGTACAGTTTCAAGACAGAAATCTTGTTTTACACTTCTTGTCGTCTTTGTTTTAGTGACAGTAATTTTCAGTTCATCTCCAGTAATTTCCAGTTTATTTGCGGCGATTTTCAATCCATTTGCTTTTCCAAGTATCGGAACTAATCGCTGTTGAGTCGAATGACGGTTGCATCTTTATCAGTTCCTTCAATTAGTGCAAAACATGTCACGAACGTTATACTAAAACATTGTTGAAGCTGCTGGAAGGTCGCTGAGACCTAAATATCACAACAAACAATGCGCAGCACAACAAAGCGAGAGAGCGTAGTACCGTGCTTTGACAAGGAGAAGCCAGTGTTGTAAATTTGGCCAGAAATCAGTTTTCAACTTACCATTTTGAAGTGAAAATACAATAGACCTGTTCGCTCTTTGTGTGAAAAAATTAAGTTAACGTTAAATTTGACCAGACTTGAATTTCTATTGCCATAGTAATATTATCTTGCTGCAAACACGCCACAAACGCGCAAACGTGCTTTGACAGCACACTACCTGCGACACAAAGTACAGCAGTGCGTTACGGCTAGCAATGCGAGTCAACAGCAGTTTGATGACACAAGAAACGGAAGACAAGGTCCATGATACCATTTGCAGCGGAACTATTTTAGGCCTGGACATGGGAGCAAGAGCTGCCATTAATGCAGTTGACCAACATTTAATTTGTTTGCTCTGGTTTCATTGTTTTGACAACCGTTCATGGCAGCAGCAATGTTTTCTCGCACACGTTTGTGCGTCCACTAATGTTTTTTCGCACACGTTTGAGCGTCCACGAATTGATGAACTATTTTACGAGATCTGTGTTGTTAAAATAAAAAAAACGGAATTTTTTTCCTTCTAATCTAATTCCTTTCATTGATTTTTTCTCCTCGTAAAAAACAGAATTTCAATTTTCAAGTGAATCGCAGCCACTTTGAAACAGCTTCCCAGTGCGCCGCACAAAGTCACCGGAAAACGTGTCTCAAGTGGCTGTGGCTTGTTCCTGCGGCCCGGTATCGGATCATCACGTGCGATTAAGCATTTCTTATATTTGCTGATGTAGTTATAGGCTTCTTCTGGGCGAAGAACATGTAGCAAAAGCATTCTGCCACCGATGTCATGCTTCATTCCCTGTTTGCCGTTGGTAAAAATTGGGATTGCTGTTTTTCAGTACACCGCCACTAAGCAATCTCATACTCGGGGTCGGGCTTTTGACTCGCGTGCATAGATCGTTGAAGAGTTAATGTACAGCAAAAGCGTTTGTATTTCTTTCTCGCAACGTCGATATTTCGTCAGACGTGCATCGCGTCTGGATACCTTCGACTGGTTTTACGAACCTGAGCATTTCCTGCTGGTTTAAGTCTCAGAAAGCTGCGAGTACGCAAATGTTACGTAAACAATGCCAACCTACCATAAGTGTTTGCACAAAGGTATTTGCGCGGACAAATGCGCGTCATCCATGGCGCGGTGTATTTTGATGACGTTGCTTTGTCTCGCGAGGTGGAAGAACGTCATGTTTAAAAATAAATAAAACAAACGATTCAGGAAGAGTCCACAGAATTGTAAAGAGCTTTACCCGGCGCAGCGAAAGATCAGCGCAGAAGAAAAAATTGAAAAAAACATTTTTGTTCATGCTGATGTTGACAGTTCCACATTAGAATAGCATATAGCTTTCCATCTGGCCACTGACTGAAGAAAGAAAAGTACAGTGATTAACTAAAGTAGGCTGATTATAAAACAAAAGCAAAATAATTCTAAAATATAAATAATTCTTACACGTCAACATGCAAAAATTTTGTTTGGATTGCAATTTTCAAGGTCGTTGGATACCGCAGCCAACTATTGAAAATCAATAGAAACCAAGAGGCCATTTCATTCTCGCGTTTAAGTGAATCACTTTTAGCAAACCTAAGGAACACAGTCCTTGCAATAGATGGATTTCATGGATCAGTCCTTTGCCCTAATTTTTTGAGAAAGGTTGAGTGATGCTGCCCAGTCAAGAGGCTCGAACGAGTTTCACTGCCCTTCTTGCCACAAGCGGCAGAGGGGTCCCATGCTACAAGCGGCAGAGGGGTCCCATGCTACAAGCGGCAGAGGGGTCCCATGCTACAAGCGGCAGAGGGGTCCCATGCTACATTATATCTAATTCTGCAAATAATTTTTTAGCTGCCCTCGTTGTCAGAAACCACGGCAATGTTTTGCAGCCACTTTCAGAAACAACTGCGCAAAGTAAATAAAATCGCCATGGTATGGCCTATAGTTTAGCACCAAATCACTCAATACTTTACGCTCTATATAACACGCTTGAACAGTAGAAATACACGAACGAAAAGTTTTCAGCAGGAATTTGTCTGCAGGTTGTTCGATTCAAGAATAAGAAATTTGCAGGAGACACGGAATTCGGAAAGGTGGCAATCTACATTGATTTTTGCTTTTTTGGGTCCAAATATGTTTATCAGAGCCAGGAGGGAAGTCAGTTTTTGAAAGCAAAGAGAAGGACTTAATGAAGCTTAGCAGTTGTAAGAGTTCAAACTTGTATTTAAAAAAACAAAAGTACTACATGTTGGTTGTCAGTCACGTTTAAACATCAAAAGAACGAGGTATTTGTATATTAACAACTTTCGTAAAAATGAAAAACTGGTTTTCGTCATAACCAATGGATATTTTTGTCTCGTTATAATTTTGCTGTAAGCCCTGGCTAAACAAATTCCCTTCAAAATTATATTGGCGTCACAAAAATTTAAACGTACATTTTTTCTCACACTGATGTGTTCTATTTGTGGTAGATCTTTGTGTAATACCGTCGACAGTCAGTGATCTACAGCGAAGTAGCAAGTTGTGAACGCTTAATAGATCGACTGCGGCAATGTTGTCGTAACTTGGTCAAATAGCCATCTGTTTCCTTTCGTGAATGTCGAATCACTGGAAGTGTGTTTCACAATCACACAAGAATTTCACCAACAGCAATGAGTAGTGGAGAAAAGGAAGTACTGCCACTCCTACACATTCGCCAAAGATGCACATTGCATTGTAGCCAGACTGAGAATGAAACACGACGGATGGCAATGTCGAATAGCTTCGCCATTGGACTAATCAAAATAAATGTCGAAATAACGAGCTAGTCTCTAATCTCTCGTGGCAATGCCATTCAGACAGCGAAGTTCAAAATTCACTAAGTGCTCTTAAAAATCTGCAGCGCCAGGCGGACCTTTGTCTTCAGTCATGGGCGTCGGAAGGGGGGGCAGGGGGTGCCAAGGCCCCCCCATGGATTTTGAAATTATTAGCAAAAAAAGATTGTTTTTTCAATTTCGAGGGGTAAAAAACAAATTTCACCACTTTTGGCCCCCCTGGAAAAAATCCTTCCGACACCCATGTCTTCAGTTGGAAACGAGTCTGTAGATGATGAAGTAGCTAGGTCAGGGTTTCTTAACCTGGGGTGCAGGCACCCCCGGGGGGTGCTGAAATCAATTTAAGGGGGTGCTGGGGAAGGTCACATATGTGGCGGTCAAAGGTAAAAGGAATATGATGTACTGAACTTGTCCTTACTTTATCCTTATAATAACCAGGTGTTAGCCAATGTTATGGGGTGTTGGACTGCTTAGGCCCAACCAAAAGGGGTGCTGAGGCAAAAAAAGGTTAAGTAACGCTGAGCTGGGGCATGTATGTTGCTGACATATATTTTAATGCTGTTCTCCATTAGGTAAAAAGTTTTGTTGCTGCCACGTGGTTTTCGAAATAAGCAGAAATTTGTAAAAAATTAAAGTTTCGAAGCGGCACAGTTATTTTTCAGGGTTGCAACAGGCAATTTCAGCAAACCTGCAGTTGTTATCTCGTATTTCGTAAAGATTTTAACCACGCGTACATTGTTGAAAATAAAATTGAAAAATTGTTATTTGTTTCGCCGTACCCTGCATGTGACATGAGTAAAACGTGGCATTTTTACAAGGCGTTGATGACGCAAAATCAACGTGACTATCAGCAATGCTATAGTTAAGCGCAAAATTGCACCACCCTCTTTCAACGTAGGTCACGTGCTGTGTCAGGTCTTGCGTAACTCACCAAGCGGTCGTGATTGTCAATATTCACAGTGGCACATCGCGGTGTGATCAGGTTTACGATGATACGTAGATAGTCTGCGATATTTGCTGATAAGTTGTCGAACAGACATGAAAGTAAAAACTACAGCTGTCAGAACGTGGCTGAGCTACAGATGTTTTGCGTGGAAGCCATTCTTCCACGAAGGGCCCATGTGAGTAATCAGACCATGCCACCGTTCGACGTGGCAACAGGATGTGACGTAAACAGGGAGGTAAGAACAGATGTTAGCAAGCCCGCAACCGTTAATGTGTCTTTTTCGGAAAGTCAACCGCAGTCGTTCTCCAAAGGCCAGGCATTCCTGATAATTTCTGACGTTCTTTTGCGTCAAAGGTTTTGGCAAAAGCCCCATGAAAGCGCTCCAACGAGAGTCAACATCTTGTTTCGGGCATGTGTAGCCAACACCGCAAGCTGATGAAGTGAGTTTCTAAATATCCCTGATTGCATTGCAAGCCAAGCTTTTTTATCTGGCGTTTGTTTTACAGCGTGCTCGTATGTTTTACAGCGTGCATTACTGGACGCCATTGTATTACCGTCAATCCGTTTTCTGAGATCGAACCTGGCGAACAACTGAGCGCGGGTGCTTCTAGAAATTACTGAGCATTAGACGTTTGTCCAGAGCACTACTGAATGAAAACAAAAAGCAATCAGATGTGTTAGATGTCAGCTACATTGGACTAAAAACACAATTCTCTGCAATTTTGGATTTATGGCTGACAAGCACCTTACCGAAACTGGTGCAACGTGAGACTGACGCAATAGAACAGACGCTTTTAGTTCTCTACGTTCTTGCAACCGAAGTTTCTGATTCCGGACGTACAGGATTGTTCCTGTAGGGTTCTCCGACAAAAATTTGGTTTGGAAGGCAAGTTTTTACGAAATTATTTAAAGAAACCTTATTAAGATAGGTCACTGTATTTGGAAATACCATTATAAAAAGAATATTGACTGACTTCTGAGATAACTAAGCTGGATTTTGAGTAGCTTTTCCAAAGAAAGTTTTAGGTGCTTGATTTGTAAAATGGGGAAAAATGACTTTTTAAGATCAAATTCAGTCACCACGATGAATAAGTCAGCGTATAATTTTAACAAAACTTTTCCCAAAAAACTTTGATATCTTAACAAAGAACAATGCGACCATCTTTAATACAAGGTGCTAGTCTGCTGCTTTGAAACTGAGCAGGTATGTTGTACAAAGACACCAGCAGCTGTGAATATTATCAGATGATTCCTGCTAAGTGGTATTTTGTGGTTATACATAAGTTATAGCACGCGCTTGGTGGCCCAAATTACTCTTAACGATAAAAACAAAACCCGTTAGCTTCGTGGCATGCTAGTACCGAAATTCCTCATTTGGCCCAATCGAGTAAGCCGTGAAGTTGTCTGCCTTGCATAAGGCATCGGGGCAGCAGGCCAGTGAGAACCACCAACGTGGTCTTTCCATGAATGAATTTAAACGAAAGGCCTAGTCAGAAAAAGAATTGAGAAAGGACAAAACATTTATACGACATTTGGTGATGTTACTTCAAAACTTCTTACATGACGACGACAAACTGTTCCGCAACTTCAACATATTTTAACGATTCCATGGAAACAAGGAGCAAAATGAACTAAAAATTGGACAACAATAAGTTCAACAAATCAACCCAATCTTTCGTTTATTCATTCTGAACATTTTAAGTTCTGCCGAGGATTCATCGAAAAGTAGTTCGGAAACGTTTAGATCCAACGTTGCAATGTTTTGCAAAATTGATTTAACACCGTGTTAACATTTCTCGTTCAGTTTTCAAGTTAAAGCATCTTGCAGATAAATACCAATCCAATGTATAGAGTTTCGCTCATTTACTAAGCGGAAAAACAGCAATTACGAGCTCCTTGTGTTGAAATGTTCGTGAACGACTACAAGTTTTCCCGCAAAGTTTCGGTCTGACCTCTTCGGTACGTGCTCGTATAGTTCTCGAGAAAGCTATACTGGAGTTATTTTGTTTCGTTAGTCGACTTCCGCACAGTCGGAAGGGAACTGATTTATTTGAAAAGGCAAAGAAGTTTTGTTGAGATGCACGCAGTTTTGTCCGACTGCTTTTTTATAAATCAACAGACTGGCTTTGCCCAACTTGTTTCTATTACATTCTTGTGCTGTTTGTCGCGTAAATGTTCGGACGACTAAGAAGAGGATAAAGAATGAAAAACGCATTTTCGCCCAACGCGTGGACAACGTTGTCCATATCTCAAGGCTTTCTGTAACTTTTGTGCACTTTTCAAGCTCTAACGACTTTTCCTCCAGTTTTGTACCTAACTCTTCTCAATTTTCACTGAAATTTCTTGATTTTTCACTAGTTTCCAACTGCTGGAAGGCATTCGACTTCCTACTCCCACCTCGTAACTTGCAAATGCGTTGTTCTATTTTTGTCTAAATCATCGAGTTATTTTCTACTGCGGAAAGTAGATAAAGGACTTTTGGCCAAAGACTTTTCACGTCTCATGTCTTGATCTTTAAGCAAGACATGAAAACGTTTTCTGTTGCCACCGCATCTTACCGTTTGATTACGGAAAGAACAAGGAAAGGTGTGCACGCAGTTTAGGCAAAATGCATTGCTCAGCAGCAAAACAGTTTATTAGCATGAAAACAAATAATTCTGGAAAGGATTTTAGAGGTAATTTTTTAAGTAGTCTCTGAGAGAGTTTCAATGAGTTTCAGTGAGTTTCAATAAAACATTTTCGAGTGATCGGTGAAACAACGTCTGCTGTCGACTTGAGCACTGTATTACCCCACCAGATTCTACATACGCTTGAACACTGCCACTGAGGCCATAAGCCAACCCAAGAGCTGGCATTCATTTGTGCAAGGTTTGTGGATGATATACACAGGCCAATGAAAGAAATTATCCTTATAGTTCGGCTTGTTTCATGGATTGATGATGTCGTACTGTATAAAAACGGTGCGTGCTGTTCAGAATGAGGATTTGATCTTACGCACCCAATCCTTCAGTAATCCTGAAACGTCTGTTGCTTCAACAGCCAATAAAATTCTGTTTGTACAAATTGGGGTCCTGAAGTCTTCCGCATGTAAAGTTCAAGAAATTGATTGCTGTCCCCAATGCTTCAGTTAATTCCTGCGAACTCGGGTGAGGCAAACTGTCTTGGCAATACTTGGCAAGCTCTTTGTTGGGCATGTTAACTTAATCGACATGTTAGCTTCATCAGGCGTGCTGTGTGCATTGATGATTGATACCTGTTCTAGGCAGAGGCAGAGGTCGGGTAGAACTCATCGGAAGTACATATGGCACGTTTGCAAGAGCATTATATGAACTTTTTAAAAAATTACGAAAACCTTATATGTTGTTTGTTCCATGCAACACCGAAAGGTTCTCTTGGCACATGCTGCTGTGTTTGTCATTTTAATGCTTGCGTGTTCATCCCCATATGCGCAGCGAATCTTCTGCTTGTAATGAAAAAAGGTCTGTAACATAAACAGTTTTGCAGCTTCAGAACGATTGAAAATTTTCCAAGGAATTCTGGATACCAAAAATTATTTTTGCTGGTTATCTTCACCTTCATTTTATATCTGTAAGAAAGCGTTAATGAGTTTGTTATGCAAAGCGTAAAGGTTAGTTGGTCAGTAGAAATTAAATTCAAGCTGAAGTAGTTATGTTCAGTTTCTTTATATTTCAGACCCCTGAAGACTGCGGCAAAGAGATTCATTTCTTTCGCAGCGTGTTTTAAATATGCTTGAAACTCTTAGACAATTATGTGGTGAACACACGAGGTAAATACATCAGGTAGGCACACAAACCATATACAAAATCTTAATTTCACGTCGTAGAAAAGCAATTTATTGTACAGAAAACGGATAACTGCATAAGAACTATCAAGAAAAGTTTATCAGGAACAACCAATTTTGTAAACAGGTACGCATGCCATCACGCTGTGCCTTCAAGATTTGCTATTTTCGACCGAAAGGAATACTATACCTTGTGGTACGTCCTCAGTGACACAAAATAAACTTCCAGTTTGGCTCTTTGTAAAGAATTAAACTTACTGCTATTTTTGCTGCAGTCACGTCCAATTTCGTTTGCCACACATTCGGCCGCATGTCCGGTTCACATAAGGAGAAGAGCCAGCCCTGCAGTGACGCGTTACCAATGTTAAACCTCGTGTCAGGTGACTGCTTGACAGGACTGCGTGGCAAGCGTTGATTAACAGCGAGTGTAGTTTCAAAATAGCGTCGGGGAAGTCTTTCCGATCGTTGATGTAAATTACGGTTTGCACGCAAAATTCCGCAACAGGCAAATTTTGGTTTCAGGACCGGCTTGCACATGCGTTCTGACTTACTTTATGTCCGATATGACAAAGACCTTTTGCGGTTCAAAACACTTCCCTCAAGAGTCACGAAAAACTTCTCGAAACAACGCGATTCTCAGCTTTTGATATTGCGCTTGTGAAATAAGCAAAGTTTATTGAATGGAAGATTGAATATCTCTGGTGCATCAATTGCTCAAGTATGTCTGGCAAAAGATCGTAAAAATGCACCCAAATTTTTAAAGCGAATTTAGTCTTTGACTGAACCTTGTAACGATTGTACTTACCCAATTCAATTAATTCATTTTGATAAACTGCTGGTTTAGGCTTTCGCGACTCGAATCGGTGGTCTTTATGATTTTTCTGGGTTCGGATTGGGATTCACTAGTATCGTTGTGTCGGAGTCTTACCGACTGAACCAATTCCCTTTGTTTATATTTTTTTAACTCGCCTGCAGAACTGCTGGTAACAATCTTATAATATTTCATTTGAAATGAAAAACAGTTTAATCTCTCTCTACACCTTATGGAAGTGAGAAATTCATTGCTGTTGTTGGAGAACACCACTTATCTTACTATTGAGTTCTTGCATGTTGACATAAGTCGCTTATGTTTTACGGAATTTTTAGTTGCAATGTATTTTTCTGTAATATGAATTCCAAGTTAAAGTTTTATATAAAAACAACGGAACTATTCTCGCCAACATACACCGTAGGCATAGTACTTCCAGAGAAACGCGTGAATGATTCGCAGCTCAGTAGAGAACTTCTACACAGAATTTTAATAAGTCTTTGAAACTTGAAGCTATAGCTAGAAAATTAAGATATTAGTTAGTTTATATCAAGCACGTTTTGCAGATTTGGCAATGAGCTGATCGACATACGTTTAGGTTGAAAAACAACAAAAACTGAAATTGAAGGTATTTCTTACTATATATTCGAGTCCAAATGAACCTCGGCCCGGGCTTGAATTTTTGCTCATATAATTAATAGTTGCGACGTACAGCAAAGGGTACATACGTTTAATTTAAGAGCCCTCTCACCAGTCTATATATTTAACCTTAACTTTAATCGAAGAGTGAGTGTAACAGCATTTAGTGTCTAGAATAATTATTCCTGGTCTGTAATCCTTCGCAACGATTATCCGTTCCCAACGATGATAAGTAGCGGACCTGCAGACCAAAAATTTTGAATATAAACTGGCGGTGAATCCGTATCGACAAGCACAAGCTAGTTAATCCGGACTGTTGTTATCAGCAGCTCTGGCAAAAATAAGATCAACATTCTCAGTTAATTATAAGCTGCGAAACAACAAGCCGTCACTATTTGTTGTTAGTACACAAGACGTCTTGAAATTTGGACAAACACGCAATGCATACAAGCAAAACCACACCAATGAAATTCGGCTATTTTTAGCAATGTACTGCATCATTTCAGACACCCTGTCGTAGTGCCGCGAGGCGTTATGCAATTGTATTTTTAACGTTTGACCCAGGAGAAATTCGTTCGTGAAAACAGTTTTATCGATATTTGTCCAACAAGTTCATCACAGCCCAAGGCTTTGCTGCTGTGCTCATGCTGCAAAGCTATTGATTGCCTGTGTCAAAAGCGCTCACTTCGTATAAAACTGAACATTTTTCCACTGCGAAATGACAAGTTTTTTAAATTACGGGAGATTTTAGGCTGCACTTTCGGGAAAGCTAATAGCTTTTAAGCCTGAAACAGGCATTATTCTTTTATTAGCCGGTGTCCTTAACCAGATCATGTTAATTTTGACATGGCCTTTGTATCAGATGATGTTGGGTCCACCATACTGCATTTAAACATGATTCTACCTGCCAGGAATGTTGTCGTAGAGTCTGACTGAAGTAATGGTTGAACTGTGTAGTGAACTATTATTCTGGCAGACTAAAGTGCTTCGATTATATTTCTGGGAATCGAAATTGTGAGTCGATCTGACAACTGTGGAAGAAAATTTTGTCCTGGATAAAAGACGACGCAATTTTTAAGATATCTTAAAAAAGAAAGCATACCTCGTGTAACTGTACATTTCTTTCGCTTAGACCCCTGTCAGTGATACCCTCTACGCTACGGAGAAGGTGTAGACCCTGGGCAAGAGACACATGTTCCCTGAGGATTGGAGAAATCCTAGAAAACCGTTTGATTTTTTTCGGTTTGATTTCTATGGCTAATATTTTTCAGCAGTCGGCCCTTCATTCTTATCCACCTTAAGGTGTTCTTACGTAAACACTGAGAACGTGGTGACAGATTTGCCTGCCTTGGTTCATTGACAAGTGTAACTCCCAACAATTTCACTTACGGCGGAAAACAGTTTTATACTGAAAATACGTCATCGTATTTGTGAATGTTTGCTCTTCACATAACTTTGTGAATGAAAAGCTTATAACCCTGATAAGTTTGCCGTTGTTCTCAGCTTTCCTGGAAATTGATCCGTTACTGCCATACTGCCACAGCCAAACGGAACATAACAATAAAACCGTGGGTTTTTATCGGTTACCTTAGATGTTCGAAGTTTTGACCTGCCATGGATAATATTATTATTTGCCATCGTGGAAACGACAAAGGAAAAGAAATCGCTTTTGCTTCATCATTTCGCTTTTGCCTCATCCTTGCGTAAGGCAATTTATCGATTTTGCTGACTTGCACTACTCACTCCGGCGAGTCGTCAGTTCTTGGAATAATATACAACGCGGCAGAAACAAGAGGAAACCTTTGTTGGTTCTTTGGTAAAGCTTTTGCACTGATTACAAAAACTGCTGTAATTTTTTGCCAGTCGTATAATCCCCCTTCGAATGTAACTGTTTCAGGCCACATCATTCCAAATTGCATCCTACGCGGTGCCACCGCCGTCACTTCACCGCTTTCGAATCACGCAACCGTTGACGGCATTGACAGCGCTGTGTACTATGGAGAAAGTCTTGGCGTTGAGCGGGTGCTGGCCTTACCGTACAGCACGTCGTCACGGGTAGAAAGAACGTAACCGTGATAATAATTGTCCAGACGTTTAATCTGAGCTCTGACGCTTGCAGCATCGATCCCGCAGCTTTACCGCTGCAATGTTTACGCGCTCCACATCTTGAGCAACGAACTTTCGAATCCAACGACATCAGCCCCGATAACTGAAAATGCCAGTTTGCGCACAGTTTGTTGCACCCGGTCGTCTCACGATTGTTTTTGGTGTTGAATCTCGCTCAGGAGTTGTGGCGTTGTGCGACCAGGCCCGTGGGCAGGTTTTAAGGTTGAGGGGGGAATAAATTCTAAGGGGTGCAAGATTTTTGTTTTCATTATATGTTTAAAACAAATTTTTCTGGGCACAACAAAATTTACGGGGCGCAAAAAATTGGGGGATCACAAAAAATTTGGGGACCACTGTCCCCGAATGCAATGCCCCCCGTGGCTACGGGCCCAGGTGCGACCAAAGATCGTAGACGGCGTGCGTATACGAGGGAGGAGTTCACCATCAACTTGTGCGTTGCTGCTTCGTCGCTATAAAAGCAACGTTACAGGGCTTGACGCTGACTTGACAATTTCTGAAAAACGTAAACGATGACTACAAGTGTTTACTTGATTATCTGAACAAGTTCAACTTAAGTCCAAGCAACAGCCATACAACTTCCCCGTGGACCATTGCCCACCGTTAGAAAGACGATTACCCCGCGAACAGTTCGGACAGTTTCAGTTTCGGATACTGAACTACTATAGATTGTTCTAGCGTCAAGGTATACGTCAGTACAGCTTCCTCAGTGCTAGATAAAGAGTGATTTCTCTTGTAAATATCTGTGGTGAATTTGTGTGCAATTCCTGTTGCATGTCGTGAATACCATCACGGAAAACGTGGCATGCTGGTTTCGAATACGAAGTATGAGTCTTAAAAGAACAAATCGTAGACACTATCAAGGTATTTGACACCAGGATGGATGTTTTTCTGTGAGTATCACGAGTCCTTTTAAACGGGATCAATGCATTCCTTAGCATTCGTGGAAAGGAAAAAGGGATGCGCCGTCGTTTTCGTGAACAAATGCGTTTGTTCACTGCTCCTCTCATTGTGGTATGTGGTTTGACCAAACCAAACAGAATCGCTTCACCAGTTAGCGCTTTGACAAACTCATAATCTACGGCCCTGCCGAAACTTGATAGGTGTAGCTGCATTTCAACTGCATGAGCTTAAACTGATCTCAGCAAAAACAGAAAACAATTCAATTTTTTCAGTGGCTTACTTCATGAAGTCTTTTAAGCGCCGTTTTTTTTATGTGTAGGAACTTAGATATTAAAAATGTTTTGGTTGAATAACAGACTTAGGGTGGGAAGGAACGGGCAGATGCTGATCTTGCTGCATGGTTGAAAGGATTTTCTAGTATACCGTAAAATTTTGAATTCAAAGCAGAACATTTCGTTAGACTGGACAGAAGACATGATTTTGAAAGCAAGCAATTCACTTAGTGAAAAACCCACCTTCGCACATTTTTACCAGTCTCAGCTGACTGATTCATCGCTCTTATGAAAATGTTCCAGCCATAGATTGGTCAACCTTAATGTTCTGTAGCTTCAAGATGGACTTGGCTAATGGTACTGTACGTGCGATCAGCTGAGAAAAGTTCTTGTCTATCGAAAATTGGTTGATTTCGTGCTCTTTGGCAGCACATTTCCCTGTTTGGAACGCACCATTGTTGTTTCAAAATAGGACTTTAAATGCAGGCAAGTCAGTTTCCCAAACAGACGTTGAAATATGTTGTAACCGGACCAAATATTGCGTCTTGCTTTCGTGTAAAAATCGATCCTTCGATATGATCAGCCTTAAATTTTAATTGGCAAACATGACTGATAACATACACGCTACGGTCTTTTCTGCAAATCTAAGTTCAAGCAAGAAAATTTCCCATCTCACGAGCTTGTTCGTCAACTGTTTCGCAGGGGTTTTTCGCTTAGCTGTCGATATTGGGGAATATCAAAATTGAAGCAAGTGTTTTGTAAGAAACTGCGTTCATGCAGAAAGTCCCGGCAGTCGTACCAAAAAGGAAGTTGCAAAACTCTTGCTGTCTGCTGTTGTGCCAAGGACATGGTGTTGACTACTGTTGATGCCAAGGACATGGTGTTGACTAACGTACTTGACCTGTTGCCAGGCGGAGATGTTCATTTTAATTTGGACTATTTACGAAAGACCTGTGCGTTTTCTTTAACATGCAAATAACGCAGCAGTTAAAATAAGAGTTATATTGGAGAATTCTTGTTCAACAGAACAAAAAATCTTCTGCCTCCGCTCCATAAACAAACCTGATAGTTTCGGAATTTTAAATTCAGTGATAGTGGCCAAAGAAATTGTTTGTCCGCAATGCTATTCACTGTACTTTAAGCAAGAGGTAACTGAGTTTAACTTATTCCACGATGTCTTTTCGCTTCTGTGTTGCCGCGTTTTCAAGCGAATCTTAGCCAGGCGAATCAATCTTATCCGTCCCTTAAAACGTTTTCTCTTTAGTTTCCCGTTTTGCATATTCACGCTGTTTGTTATGTGCAGAACCAAACAAAATCTGGTAGCACCTCACTGTGTTATGCAGACTTCAAGAGGGAAACTTGGAAGTGCAACGCGGAGTGTGACAAACTAAACGCGATTTGTTATATTCAATTTGCAGCCGCCTAATCCACTTTTAATTCTCGGTATTGTGTAGAGCAGGTTTTTAAGGTTTGTCTTTGGTGGCCTTTAAGAAATTTTAGGAGACTGCAATTATATTATATCTTAATATATAAAAATAACCATAGTTGCTTAAACGAATTACTGTGTTTATTATTTATTAGCAGTCCAGATTTTACGAAACGAGTTTTTGGTCGTGCAGCGAGGTTCTGTATTTTGAGAGACTGTTGTAGAATTTTAAGAGACCGTTTCGGTTCCTCAAAACAACTTAAACATGCTCTGCGTTTTCATTTTTTTTTGCACGCATCTTTGCCTAATTTCCTGCACTTGTAACACGGTGCCCTTATTATTCAGTACTCAACGCATTATTTGTTACTGCGGCTTTCATCGTTGATTTAAACTAATTCGACTGCTCTAATTTCAAATCTGAAGCTACATTTTCTCCGCATCATTTTCTCCCTTCACTAGCGGTAAATTAGAAGAGCATTTATGGAACATTTTTGAATGGATTTCATTCAAAATACCAGAACGCTGCTGACATGCTTGAAGGCTGGTGACATGCTTTAGACCAGGGGTCACCAAACTACGGCCCGCGGGCCAAATCCGGCCCGCGAAGCCGTTTCATCCGGCCCGCGTAGACATTTTGCCAATGAGGAAAAACAATATAACAAAGGAAAATTTGTTGATTTGGCAGAAACATTTCCTGAAACAATCA
>Ga0210059_1000529_pt1 | contig 49432 bp, 26 predicted proteins | sample Ectturendosymbi2_FD_188042 | JGI IMG/M metagenome (GOLD analysis project Ga0210059, IMG submission 188042) | Ecteinascidia turbinata endosymbiont from Florida, USA - Sample 2 (SPAdes) (version 2) | ecosystem: Host-associated > Tunicates > Ascidians > Unclassified | place: Key West, Florida...
GCAGCTTTTGAAGAAGTTGTTTCAACAAATCTTCTGAAAGATAAAGACATCTACATTTAGTTGTCTTGCCTGATAGTGGAATTTTTCTTAATCTATCAACAGCTTTTTTCCTCCGTGCAAAGGTCAGTGGTAATTCTAACACAGGGAAGAAAATTCCAACTCAGCAAACGGCGTTTTCTTTGTCTAAGGATATGAGCCATTTTCAGAGAAGCAAGCATCTTTTATCACACTATTCTCAAAAGACGAAAGTTGTCGACAATGACTTTCAAGAGATGCCTCAAATAATGCCCTTTACACCGCCCTCGGCGGCATGTAATATGCCACGACTGATCTTGATGGGTATGATGCTTTGATTTCAAATGTTTTTGAAATGCCCTGGAGCCAAATTACTATTACCAAATACGGTTGTACAAAACAGGCAATGCACTGAAGGATATAGGTTCAGTATTTCTTCTTTTGTGCCATAAAATCCACACGAGATGTAGTCATCATGCCATTTGCATTTCTTTAAAATGTAGACTTTTTTCGTCTGAATAGCTTTCTTTACAACAGTACGCTGCTGATTCACGACGTTACTCCCGGAAAAACGGGTTACGTTGCACTCAGCATGTAATTTGCTGACATCCTTACTCTCCCCTGGTTCATTGAAATCTTTACCTTCATAGTTACTATGCTATTTTTCACAACTATCTCTCGCTACTAAAGTGTTTTATAAAAAAATGCATCTGTCCATTTTCTTGAGGGTAAACAACTGACTGCAAGAACTTTCAAAAGTATAAGATGATAACAGCTCAAAATCTGAACTGAAAAGTTGTAAAATTATAATTAACACACAGATCATTCACTCCCTTTCGGTATTATATAGTTCTCGCTTAGCTCCAGCTAACTGCTTGGAAACAATAATTATTGCTTATAATCATTGACAAGAAAAGCATGATTGTTGCGTTATACCTTACAAAAAAACGAAGCTAGAGCAATGTTTCTCTACCTTCCCTACCTGTGGAACCCCCACTGCTGCGTTGTACGTAAAAAGGATACGTGATCACGGGATGGTCACCTGACCAATATCACAAACAAACTGTCGAGAAAAGACGGACAATTCATGAATTCACACTCCGATAGACACGGTTTTAAAAACTATGCAAAGTTAACAAAGTGAGATAGAGCTAAGAACATTATATGACAAATGTGATTGTTCTTCAAGAGCACACACCTGGTACACCCCTGTACACCCCATCACAGTGGTACACCCCTGGAAAATTCTGGTACACCCTGGGGGGTACGATACACCCGGTTGACAAGCACTGCCCTAAAACACCTTTAAAAAAACCTGCAAATAACCATAGCATTTCCCCCAAAGATAACCTGAAATACCTAGGTGTTCTTGACAATAAATCAAGCTGGAAACCTCATATACAAAAGGTAAAAACTCAACTATCAAGAGCTAGTGGAGTTATATCCAAACTTAAACATTGTACAAGACAATCTGTACTGAAAGTTGTCTATAACTCATTAATCCACCCCTACCTTAATTACTCAATCCTCAATTGGGGTCGTGCTCCAAACGCATCCATTCAGCCTTTCATCAAGCTCCAAAATAAAGCTATGAAACTAATACGACCAACTAAAACGGCATCTCTAGGAGAACCTTTCCAGCACTTAAACATCTTATGGGTTTCCAAACTATATACCATGTCAGTAGGTAAATTCATGCACTCTTATTACAACAAACTGCTTCCAAACCTTTTTGATGATTATTTCATTCCAATCTGCTCAATTCATTCGCATTCCACAATACTATCAACCTCTAACAGCCTGTTTCTACCTAGAGTTAATTCTTCCTCAGGAAAATGTTCCCTTACATTCGTTGGCCCAAAAGCCCAAAAGTGTGGTCTTCAACACCAGACGATATTAAGTCTTCAACCACTTTTACTTTTGAATGGAAACTCAAGAAACACCACCTACATGAAAAAGATACACAATTATGAACTCTAGCATCATTTCACTTATCTAAAGCAAAATACTGTGAGTTCTAGTATTTTGTAATTGTGTTTACTCTTACGTATATTTACTTTTTTGTCTTTTTTCTTTCCTGTGCATATCACATTTTTACCGGCATGAAAGTGCACTTCATAGTTTTTTCTGTTTTGCTTTGTTTTACTTTTGTACCTCATTAATTAGTTATTGCTACTTTTTTCTTTTTATATTTTGTTCAAATATATTCTTAACCACACAAAATTCCTTCAGTCATCCACTCATCTGTGCACATAGGCATGTGCTTTCATCTGTACATTCTTCACCATGCTCATGTTTGCTTGTTTGTTTATTTTCCTAACTGTGCTTATTTGATCTCCAACTGTTGTTTTTCAACACTTTTCAAAATGTGATAAACAGGGTTGGTTGGCTAGATGACCGCCATTACCAGGGTCCCTTCACCAATCCTATATAACACAGTACCACTCTCTGTTTACACTGATTAGCTATTATGCCACTGTATTTTCATTTGCTCTAATGTTCACTGACGGTTGGTTTGCCTAGTGTGCAATGGATTTTGTATTGCTTCTGCATATTACCGGTAGCTGAGTGATATGAAACAATAAACCATAACGATTACGTGTTGTGAGTCATTGACTTAGGAACTTGGTGCTGTGCACAGCTGATTTTGTCGGCGTGTATGAACGATACCAAACGTACGTTGCGGTTTGCGCAAAGGCAGGACTTCACAGGTTGCTGTTTTTCAAAGCTTGTGCCTGGGACGAAAGGAAGCAGCGTAGAACTGTTAAAGAAGCTGGTTATAGAAAGCTACCCGACGTTCTGGTTGTGGCAGTTTGCATGGGAATGAAGGAAAGGTGTAGATTAGGACTGGCAATCACTGACACATTTAGATAATCATCACAAACAGAAAGCACGTTCAAGACCTTTCCTGCATACGAGTAAGATGAACAAGTAATGATAGAGTGAACTCTATTGCCACTTGAAACCTTGGGTGGCTAAACGTGTTATCTGCTTGGTTTCAAAATTGTTAGCGCAGTAGATTGAACGCTTACTTAGATGTTCGGCTGAAGTCCTGGTGTTTCTTCGTTTCATCAAATGCTTGATTATGGAAGGTTGGCGGTAATGCTAATAATGAATGTCTGCTAACTACTTCGTAACATTGATTTAGTTTGTTTGACAATTCAGTTGCACTCTCTAAAAACCCGGTAAAAAGTAGAAGTTTGCCATGGCCATTTGTTTTATGCAGTTCATCTTACTCTACCACACTGGTGCTTAAAGAAGATCCCAGGGTACCCGGTGAAAAATCTGGAGGTGCCCAGAATGAATGCCATAGCATAAACAACAACCGCCACCACTTTGACTACGACATAACCGTTCGTCACAGGTGTCTACATCGTCTTTGAGGGTTCCACAAGCCAGTATCTTTAGGAATGCGGGTCCCCGGGGTAGGAAAGGTTAAGCTAACTTTAACAACCACTGCCCTGCCAACATGTTCAAACTATAAGCAGCCATATTTGTACAAGGCTTTCAAAGCTGTTTGCACGGAGTCAGGAGTTCGGCTTTTCACCCGAACGCACCCTCAAGTTATTTAGTTTTAATTTTCATTTTCTTCGAGCAACCGTTTTTTGTACATTTCTAAGCACCACGCCATATGCCCTCCAAAAACGGATTTACGCCAACATATAGAAGGTCATTACGCCATTACTTGAGGTCAACTGAAAACCTCCCAAAACAAATATTTTAACTCCTCGAAACAATGACGATGTTTCCAATGTCAGTATAGCAGTTTTAAACAACCCAGTAATGAAACCAAACAAATGCAATTAGAGAAATGCAAACGAAATATTCCTGTGTTTGTTTTTCTGTGCTTTGTGTGACATCGAACGTTATCACACACGACTGAATGTGAGGAGACTAAAAAATACCAGAAATATATTGCAGTACTTGCCAACAAAAAGTCTTGTGCTCGACTGTTTTAAATTTCAAAACGACGTCGACATTTCAGCCAGGTAACAGTAGGTAACAGTAGGCTTTCATCAGAGCAAATGGCACGAAACAGGAAAGCATTGGGTGTCGCCGCACACGCGCAGTTACCATAACGTTTTGGTCATTGGAGAGAAAATCGAAACGATTGTGCATTGCAGCAAATTCAACTCTGAGTAACAAACCTTTATGAAATATTGGCCTTGTTGTTCGTGACAAACTTGCTACGTTGATTGCTCGGTTTAATGTTTCGGCCTGTGGTTCTTAACCTTTCCTCTACCACGCCTCCCTTGAGTAAGTGTCCTTAGTTTCAAGCTCCCGTGACTTTAAAAATGCAAATTGCAAGGGACACTTTCCCGTTCAAAAACTTTCCATCTTGTAGAGCGCGCAAGGCTCGCTGCCCCGTGGAAATTAATTGGCGCCCACCTGGGGAGGCGCGCTCCTCTGGTTAAGAACCACTTATTCAGGCGCTAAAAACATTTTCAATGTCATATAACTGTGAAACAAGTTCTAGTTAGTTTTCAGTAAAAACGCGCCGCCGGTGTTTGCATGAGCTTCAAGAGACTCGCAAGATATCGGAAACTTATCTTACAGGAGTTTTTCGAGACAGCTTACAATTTGCTTAGAGGCCCCCGATCCCTTGCACACGCAGAAGAAGTGTATTTAATGTGAGTAATCGTAAACAAATTATACACTTAATCGAAATTTTGCAAGAGGCGGTGAAATGGGAGAAATTTGTTTTTATAATTTTAGACTTTTTATCAGAACAATAATAAAGCTGTAGCATTTTTTGCATGGTCTGACAAATTACATTTTTAGCATGAAAATTATTGCCGGCCTTTGAAATCGGTACGAAATTATGTGCTTATTGTCTACTTCAGGGATGGGGAACCTGCCGCCCGCGAGAACATTTAATATGTCCCGCATTAGAATTTTCGTTTCCCAAGACAGAACACAACATCGGGTCGAAACGAAACTCCATGATAAGCAGACACGCAGACAGAAAGTTAAAAGAAGCCTTCATCGTTATGTGACCTGGTTTTCGCTCCTTATTTTTCTTTGGAGGATGAAAGTAGAATTTTAACGTACAATTAGTTAATTTTTGCGGCCCGCCAATGATATTCCACATTTCATGCGGCCCGTAATAGTAAATAAGTTCCCCATTCCTGGTCTACTTGTGCAGTGGTCCCTAACCCCGCAGGGTGCAAGTCTTCATAAAAATATAATGCTGTATTTACAAAACAATTAGTAAACTAAGGATTAAGCACAACTCTAGGTCAGGGCGGTTATTTCCTTCTGTGGTTGATAGTACGAGCTAAGATTTTTCACATATTTCACAGCATTCTTCGAACACATCCGTGTCTTTCTGGCCGAAGCAGCTTTAAACCTGTATGCGCTCATAATCTTCCTTACCACGATGCGCCATAATTTTCAGCTCTAAGGAATAGGGATTAGAATGAGAGAAGAATATAACAAAATCCCATCCTCCGCAGTCTTTATAAATTTTATCCTGGCAGTGGCAGGCAAGCGATGGTTGACCACAAACAGTTATCCTGCGCTTGTTTGTGTCACTCCGTGCCCCAGCGCGTTGTGTGACATCTACAGTAATGCTGGGCTGTTTGACAAATTGTTATCAGCAGTGTCGTTTCGGTAAAAGCACAAGTGCTACCAAGCTCAAGCTAGGAAAGTGACGCATGCACGTATAGCGCAGTTAACTCGAACCACTGTTACCATTGAGTTAAGCGTTGAAACACTTGAAGGGCAGCCACCTGCCCTGCGTGCTTTGCATCGCTACTCTTCTGTTGATTAAGCATGAGAAAAGACAAGCAATTTTTTGTGATCGGTACCATTCCGTTCATACTCTCGAATTCTTTTATAGGATTTTATAGATATCTCTAGATCTATATTGAAAGCCAATTTTAGCGATTTGCAAACGTGATTCCAATCTTTTCATGAAAGCCTACATACAGCACCCGCAGCAGCTAAATAAATTACCTGTATAGGACATTTTTTCAAAGTTCTGACCGGAACAGTGTATCGAATCTTTATCATCAGCATAAAATAGATAGGCCTACCAGATTTTGTTGAGAGATCTGACGTTAAGAGCATGCCCAAGCTTCTAAAACTCGAAATAAGACGTAGTATTGTAAGAGCTTTCATTTACTTCTTTTTTGGGTTACATATTGCCACAAGAACATGTTTCGATTCATTTTATGTGCTGAATAGTAAATCTGTACATATATAATGGGTGATTGTCAAATGCAGGCTAACGTTGTATTGCTTTTACATGATCCAGATCAAAACTTTTTCACCAAAAACACGAGGTTGATCTTGACATCGGTTACACTAGCGTTTTATCAGATGCTAGCAGCGTTAGTCTGTCAAACTCAAGCTTTCTTTGCTCACACCAACATGTAAATCAATGAACATTTTCAGAATGAATGAGAAATAGTATTACGCGAGTGGGGGTATTCGACGGAGACTGAATAATTCATACCGTCGTGCAACGCAAACACGCCTTATTTTTGCTGAAAGCTAAGCCATTATAGCCTCGGGATGTACACGCTTGTTGATATGGTATAAATGCCAATGAAACACAAGTGCCAGTAGTACAAAATCTGCAAGAGCAATACTCTTAATGTTCAAGTTAGCATGGCTTTTTTACCGCAATCCATAGGAGTTCATGTAAATTTAGTTTTAAGCAGAGCTTAAGCGGACAGCTTCATCTTAAAGTTTAAGTAATTTTGATTAATTTCTGATCGGTTCAAGATTAAATCTAAAAAAATCTTGCCAGTAGGTCAATCACCATGTGAAAGGTCTGTATTGCACTTGCATTGCTGTTATTGAGGGAAGAAGCAAACGCCCCATCAGGTCTTTACTAAAAGTCAGTAATGAAGCAATCCAAACCAAAAACAAACACAATGTAATGTTGATATTGTTTTTTAATTCGCAGATTTTGCGAAAGGGCTTACTTGGATAGTCAGTGACGGTATGAAGCACGACAAACGACGCTTCGTTTTCCGTTTTTGTTGCCGGTATAGCAGACAAACCAACGTCTGCCTGATGAACAAAATGCTTTGCCATGTCGTAAAACGCTTGTCGTTTTAACAATGTTTGCTGCTTAAATTCGAAAGGTTTGCCCGTGTTCTATAGGCTAACTAAACTACGAAGAAAAGTGTGATGCAGTACTGAGCTTAAAAAGCTTTTGCATCCTGTGCAAGGCTTATCGCAAAATCCCGTTGAGTTTTTTTGAACTTTCACCAACATGAATGCTTCTAGCATTAGCTGATACCCAGAAGACTAATTTCTTTGAAGCGTTAGCCGTATAGTTGAATAATAAATTGCATAAACTGTTGACAATCAGCATTGCTCCAGGGGAGAAGTAGATAGTTTTATTAGATTAATGGAACAGCGCAAGCTGTATATGGACCGGAAAATGATCCGATTTTGACTTTATGGTGACAATCCCACCCGCACGTTCTGCTCAAATTTTACCTATTAAGCAAATTGTAATCCAAGTCGAAATGTTTTTTCTCTGTCAAGTAATAGGATAGCGAATTGGTAGTAAAACGAAAGCAATGAAACGAGCGAACTAACATTAAAGCCGTAAAACGCTCTGTCAGAAACACGTGTTACTGAAGTAAAGTTGGCAAGAATGCGTTTTTACAATCCTTTTTGTATATGAGTTGCATGTATTGCATTGAGCTACCCACTGGCAAATAATATGGCAAACTAGTTTTTTCCATCTTTTATTTCTGACAACTGTTGTAAAAGTAGCGAGTTAAAATTGTTTGCAGTGCACAGACACCGAGATCAGCAAATCGGCTGGAGAAACTTACGACGCGTGCTCTTAGTAGTTGCAAAGGTGGGTTGTGTCAGAGACACCATCGACTTGAAGAACATAGGTGGAGTAATTTAATTTACTAAAACTTGAGTGATTTAATAAAAAAATTAAAAAAATAGTAGTTTCACATTGCACTTTTATCAACTTTAAAATCACACAGGAGAAATTTTATGACCTTTAACACCACACAACAAGAAATTGAAGTGAGGATGGTAATATGAGTAAATATCCTACAAGCACGTAGAAACGCATTAATAACGAGTTGGTTAAAATGCAATCGCATACATTTAATTTTATTTATAATTTACACGAAACATAGAAGATAAAAATACGAAATATTCCTAAGGTTCCGAGTAGATTCACGGAGTTAAGCTGCGAGATGCTTATAAAAGCCAAAACAAGATCAGTTCCACTGAGGGACAAACTTATAGTGTTCTGAACCTCCGATGTCATCCAATGAAAACCCTAACCTGGTAATGACATAAATTATTCATCGTGTGTTTATTTGAAAGCCTGGAAAAAAATTTCATTCAAATGCATAGCCGATGTCCAACTTGCTCAAAAGCTGACCGGCGGCGCTGTTGCAGGGAAGGCGATTTTGAAGTTTTTTCATTGGTTGTGCAGCAAAGGTTGTGGAAAGTTGAACCGGACAACCGAATTGAAGGTCATATTCACAGCAACGCTTCAAACGATATCTGTTACGTAATAACATACAAGTCCGACTGGATCTCCTTTCGGAGTCATTTCGAGGTTGAAGGTTATTATACACATGTGCGCTGTGACTTTCGCTGAAAAGTATTTCGGTCGGCTTGTGCCTCAGTAACGCAGCCAAGAATTTTGTTCGGGAGGTGCCAGGCAATCATGTCGTCAGCCACAGACGTCTTTTTAACAGTTGAAAATTGATACAAATACGTAGTACAAATCTTAAAAATCTTAGCAAGTTTGTTTCGCGGGTGGGTGGGTGGTCATGGCCTCTTCGGCCTCACTCTGGCTGTGCCACTGTTGTACCTTCTGGGACAGTACCTTTGTGAAATTCAAGCCATTGTCAAGCAAACCTTTAATCCAGTTTTACCTTTTTTCATAGCATTTTGCAAGGATGCTTTCCTTTAATTTAAAAAGCATCAATAACTCGCAAAGATTCTAATTGAAGGAAAAGCTACTAACAAAATTTCTTGGCGTCACTGTCACTTTCATAGAGCAAGCTTAAGGAAGAGCGGAAAAAACATAACACATAAATTTTACGTAAAATGGCAACTGAGATCGGTTCTAGTAAAGCTATTTTTCTGAAAAGGTCTGTCAATAGCTTTAAGTCGCAAATCTGAAAGAGAGTTTGTGACATAATTATTACAATTTTGGAGTATAAAGACTTGATTGGCCTTGTTTTCAATTTGCACTGAGTTTACTTACCTTGCTATTAAAAAAAAATCTAAATCACGGCTGGTTTAATCAAATAAAATACTGCATTTGTCGCCTGAATTGCTTCATTGCGAAAATTGATTAGGTGGCGGAGCACTGAAAAAATTGTTCAAAATTTTTCTTTTTTGCCTGCTTTAAATGACTTTTCTCAATCATATGTTTAATTTTATCGATATTTAAGCTCAACAGATTTTGCAAGAGTTGCGCAAATTTTAGGTAGTTCATTATTTAGCAGGGTTGCCGAAAAAGCAGCTTTCCCACTCAGTTGGCCTGTGTGGTTCGTGTTGAGGTTCTTTTTTAATGATGGCAGGTGGAGGTTTTACTGGGCTAGCTTCGAGATTACTACAAACGGCAAAAATCAATTAACTCCAAAATTGTCTTCTTCACGAAACATTTCTAGCCTTAGATAAAGTAAATTTATAAAAGTCTATCGTACACTCTGATTAATACAAAAGATATCCAGGTCTGCTGTAGGCCCGGTTTTATCATGCACGTCTTTTTTAGCATCGAAAGAAAAAGAACAAAGCAAACAGTTTTTATTCTATTTCGCAATAATAGTGAAAACTTGCTGTAGATGCGGTAATGCACAGCACACTAAGATTACTCCATCTGCAGCTGGTGCTCCAATTTGCAGGCTGTGTAGTGATGTCCTTGTTAAGTTGTTCGTAGTTTTCCGCTGATGTGACCGCTATCAAAACAAAAACGGGCAAAACGCCTGGCGCAGAATTCAACAGTACGATTCAAGTGTAGATCAGCGTATGCTTCTATCAACAGTTCAACACCTTGCTGAATTGCTTGCTGAGTTTATCTGAGATAGGCAGGAAAGGGCAACATTTTTCAGCATCTCTCAGTACAGTAGCCCTTCTTCCAAAATTGCTTTCAACTTTCAAGTGCGTCCAATAACGCAGGACTTAAAGGATTCTATTTGAACTAATATTTTGGAAATAGGTCATCTAAGGCATCAAGACTAGGTACGCTTCTGTAACTTCGCTGTTTCTTTATTATTTGTCTTCTGACAGTGTAGTAGTTAAAGATAAGACTGGGCAAGTCGATTTTACTTGTTGATCAGGTTGATCAAATTTTCTCGAATTTTCCTTAAAGTAAACTTCTTGTATCCAGGTCCGTAACCAGCTTTGGACACCAGGGGGGCGAATAGTTTTCTGGGAGGGCCCAAATTTTTTAAACTATGTCCAAGATATTTTTCCAAGGGTGGATAAAAGTTTTATAGGAGAGCTTCGCTCCCTGCGCCCCAGTTACGGGCCTGCTTGTATCTATTTTATTCCATTTCAGCACAGTTTTCTTGTTTTGTGGCATTTGCCATTGCAACATTTGTTGGTACTAACACATTCTCAGAAAAGGATCCAATTTAGTGATGAAAAAAATGGGAAAACGCACTTTTTCTTGGAGGCTGTAGGTTTCAGGCTGCTAAGTCTATAGGCAAACAAGGCTCTGGCCATGGTTTGTTCATCACAGCTGCAACCTAACGGGACAATATACTGTAGCTTCAGTCCTTCAGGCGGTGGTGATTTGCAGAAATTGACTGTGACAAGCTACACATTTTAATATTATTGTTTGGATTTGCAAAAGATTTCGTAGCTCTACATTCGAAACCAGTCATGTAGGTTTTGCAGTTTGATCCGTTTTCTTTAAATTTTACTCTAACAGAAAGTACTGCATAGAATAGCATAAAAATTCGATTGCTGCTGAAATGACAAAAAAGGCAAAAATCTGAACAGCGAATAAATCTCGAACAGAGGGTACAAAAGCTTACCAAGGATAGCCAGCAGATATTGCATACCTCTTGTAGATTTGGAAAAATTCAGTGATCGGTTTTTATATCATGGTGTACGTTTCAGGTTCGTGACTTAGAGACAAAAGATGTAAGAGAACTTTTTCATTAATCTATTGGTGGTTTTGACGGTATTTGCCGACACTTTCCATAAGCAAGTTCAGGTGGAAGGTAGCAATAATTACGAATTTTGATTATCTTAGATTTGATGTAAGAAGAAATATTTGCCTACTCTTGCGCAGAACCGTCGCCAGAAAGTCTTCAGTAGGGGGGCTTACGCTTGTGCAGGGACTTGACATTGAAATTTTGATAAAAACTCCACTGATTTATAGTGTTTCGTGTTTCAGGTTGGGAACGCATGTTGCTTTGTTTTGGGGGCTAAGCCCACCAAAGCCTCCTGTGGCGACGGAACTGGTTTTGCACCAAGGGCTGAAAACACTTGGTTCCAGCCAGATAACCATGGTTTATACACAATCCGTGACATCAGCGTGGCCAAATTGTCAAAACGCGCTGATGCAAACTATGGGCTGATTTCACACTTCACTGAGCAACGGCAGGAACGCGGGGAGCCGCTCGTGCGTAAACATTACCGGCAGAAATTTGCGCTGAAGGTGACTTGCTGGGTAACATCTGAAGTTGTTGCTTGGAAGCGAGTCCAACCTTTTTCAGGATTTTTTCGATGTTTGTGCAGCGATTGTTGATATTACTGATGTCCTGAGCTTCACGCAAAACACAACAGGCTTAGGATCTGATGGTGGGTTGAAAAAGACACCCGTTCGGCACGGATGGAAACATTATATAATCGTGTTGATGTGTCTTGACAAATTTCTCAAGGACTCTTCGGATGTGCTGGTAAAATTTTCCGGTTTCTGGGTAAGCCAACATCGTTTTATGAATGAATAAAACTCCAACATTTTTCGTTTTCACAGGAGCGTGAAACAGGCAGTTTACAGAACTTAGTTAAAAAAGTGAATGCCGAAGTTACAACATACAAGTATAAAAATGTCGTTTTGGAGTCTTCACTTTGACTATTTTTGGTCGTTTTCTCAGTTGTATCCAGCGACATAATTTCAGTTTGTAAATGAACTTGGAATATAAACTGTTTGGTGACATGGATGACTAGTGGAACCTAATCAAAAGCATTCTTACACGGGCTGGTTACTATTAAAATTCAGTCAGCGCGTTTGAAGCTTCAGTCTTTTCTGTCAGTTCGCAGCTTGCCGCATTCATCTGGTTTCGCCACCACGAATGCAAGCCGCAGCTTGAACATGCACATGAAGTGCTGGTCTTCAACCCATTCTACGTCAAGATGTTTTCTTGTAGGTTAACATGAGCTCAACGGCCAACGCATTCGACATTGTTACATCGCAGTAGAATTCAAGTTGTTTGCTAGGTAGCAGTGGAGAAGAGAGTTTCGTGCTTCTCATAAATGGATGGAACTTGAGTAAAGCTTGAATTTTTTAGCTCGTGTCTCTTTTCACGCATTAGTTTGGAAAAGCTTGGTAATTATGTGAGTTTCATCTGAACTATTTAGCTCATTTTTTCTAACGTGTGAACGTGTTATACTGCCGATAAATTTATCACATCAGCAGATTTACTTTGAAAATTTCTTATTGCAAGTTTTTGCCTCGAAAGTTCGTAAATTCAACCAAACAAAAAGCAATTGCTGAATGATTCGACTGCATCACTATGGAGAAGACTAATTACTTGAACACAGGTATGTGCAAACCCGAATGATCGCAAGTCATGAACCGAGAGCCAGTAGGCTGATTCTTGGAAGGCTTGCAGGAAACCTAGAGCTTTTGTTGTGTAGCCAAACAGTGAAGTTTCTCATGTTTGTATTTTGATAACAGTTGTTTAACATGAGCGTAAATTGACATCAGTTGGAATCACACACCACATTCGAAGAAACAAGCAAAAGTTCGTTTCAGTGGGGCACAAACAACCGAAATTTTTGACATTGGCACTGTACTTTTGCAGGGCAGAACCTTTAAAGTGCCCAAGAAAATTTCAGAAATCCAGAAAATGAGCTTAAAAATTGATCTTTTTTGTCCATTTGTGGGAGAATGTAACTGCATTTGCCTCCAGACCTCTTGCCATGCCCTGAATCATGCTACGAACGTACTGGAACGTAATCATGCATAGTTTAATCAAATTTTAATGTATCAAAAGCTGCTAAAAAAAAACTCTGCAAAAGGATTGCTGAGTTACAAAAAAGTTAGGAGGACGTTTCGATTGCTGGAAACCCAACGTTGCATGTACTGCTGTGCATGCGTCCGCTTTAATCTTCATTTAATTTTTGTACGCATAAGTTGAGACAAAGTGGTGTAACTATGCTGGTTGTGATTCATGTATCTTGCAGAAAAATTGTTGTGTTGATTCAGCAGGAAACATTATTTACAGGTATTTAAATTGTATGCACTTTTTTAACTGACTCAAAAGTAGCTAATACACCTTTTGTGTCTGATCGTAGCCACATTGCGCAGCTAGACATTACCGACGGATGTTTAACCACAATTAAGAAGTAGGGGAATATTTAGGTTGTTTAGTTTTAGCTCATGACCGCTACTGGGCGGCGAATTGAGCAATATCCACCAAGAATAGCAAATATTATGAATATCGAATAAAATTTTCTCATTTTTTCAGATTATTGTAATTTTTTAAATGTTCTGCACCAAGAAATGAATTGACCTGCATCCTATGGAATTTTGTGTTGTTGGAGACCTATCCTAGCATGCAGTGTTGATTTAAAGTGCTTTGATTAGACTGTAGCGGAGTAATGACAAAGAAAACTGAAGACCTTTCAACGAATCGGTCTGGGTTCTTTGGTAATCCCGCAGGCGCTAATACACATCAGGTTAAAAATAGCTTTTAATCCGAGTTGACTCGTACAGTGATAAAAGCAATGTGGTTGGAAATTGATGATATAAACTTTCGAACATTCGATAAGCAACGGTCTTATTTATTTTAGAGAACAGGTTTGGACGATCATTCTTGGTGATATGAATCCGTAATTACTAGATCTCTCACGGTACCATGGGCTGAAGCTTACCACTCAGTATCGGTAGAAAGAACAGCACATCCTCTACTGCAGAATAGCTGATGAATGCGAAAATTCGGAGAATTGCAGGAAATACTTGAATGGTGCTTTTCACTCAGCAGCAAGTACTTGTTAAGTGGTAGTGGTGGCGGGCTTGCTATGCTTCATCAGAACGTAAGTTAGCACGAGCTGAAAAAACACATGTCATATTACATCCCACAAGTGAGTGTTGAGTGTTGAATGCGCATTATGATCTGTTTGCGTCATTCCAAGTACGCTCCAAAGAGGCTGTAACTAAGGTTGGTTGTCAGCGTTCGTGCAAGGTTAACTATTTTTCGGCAATGCAATCTTGTTGTTTAGCCACTGAGGCAGAGGTAAGTTGTAACCCAGATAATACGATATTTGATGTCTAATACCACTGCACTGTCATCGAATTTTTTGAAACTACGCAGGTTTACCAACAGCCAAGGCTAGATTTTTTGGTTCAGTGCCGATAATGTAAAAAAAATATTGGCCGAATGTCAAAACCTTGACAGAGCAGACTAATGTTTTTAACTTTTGATTTTGTGAGTTTGGAATCCGGGAGTTTAGATGTTTGTTTGTCTTTGTCCTACGATCTACATTTGTTATCGCATGTGTTTTAACAGGCTTGAAAGCGATTTTTGTATAACAGGAAATTACTTATTGACAAAATCATAGCTTTTTCGTTGTTAACGAAATCTATTTAGCAACCCAGGTCTACGTCTGTGCGTGTTTTTGCATTAGCTTCGCCAATACGTTGCTACAAACCATTGCAACACATGCATTAAAATGCTAAGCGTAAAATCGACGCTTTAACAAGTGAAAGACCCAGGTTTCATGCGTGACAGGGCAATCAAGCTGAGTGCCAGCAGTGGTTGACTGAATGTTTGCACATCACTAACGATCTGTTGCTTTGAATTGTTATTGAAAGATTTTCTGCTTCTGCTCTTACGAAAGATTTTTTCTGCTTCTGCTCTTACGAAATGCGGGCACACACCAACGACAACTTATTTCGGAAGCAATTCGGTTGGCCCTAGGTATGAAAAACTTGAAAAGCTACCTGATCCTCGGCTGTCAGGTTGCAGGTACGATGCTTATTTGGCCGTAGCGTTCATTTTACTGAAACGAGAACGAGACCGCTGTGATTGATCCCATCGGACGTCTGTGTTTACCGAACAAAGGCAGCTTTCGAAACGTCAATGAAGAAAACAATTCATGCGTATCCAGGCTAGTTTTATTTGGCTTCCACGATGTGCTCGTGGAACAAGATTGCGACTCGTAGTAATTTCTTCCTACAGTAGGTAGTGTTGAACTTTTGAAGGGTTCAGGGAATAACTACGGGATTTTTCATAAGTTTTAGGGGATGTTTGCGAGGCATAATGTAGTTTGTAGGCAAAATTTAGATTGGCGTAATATGTCATAAATTTGATTTTCCGAATAAAAATAATTGGCTTTTGGTCTCTTGCCCAGAGATACTTCGAAATAAATACTACAGCAGTTTAGGAAAGAATTAGGGCAATTGCAAAAGTTAGTGAGAACTATCAAGTTGACGTCTGCATCAAGCACACATTGGTTCACCTTTATTGCGATTCTTGAATGGTATGAAAGCCAGAAAGACCTAAGATATATGGAGGTGTTTATAGCAGATAATAACCGCGTTGCAGAGGAATAAAAGGCTGATAGCTAAGAAAAAAGTTACTTTTGAAAATTGCTTCGTTAATAACTTATTACATGTCATTCTTGCATTCTTCTTCTTATTCAAAAAATCCTATGATTTACAATTCACAATTTTGTGCAAGGCTTGTGTTTTTCTACATACTTGCAACCAGGTTAAAAGTCAAGCAAGAAAACAACTCTTTTGATTAAAAGTTTGAACTACATTTCTGCTTAACTAATATTATCGAATGAACAAATAATTCATCAACAAGATGGCTGTTCTTCCTTAATATATCCCTTTAACTAATCACTCGGGGTTGGTTAACTAGATACCAGATAACCGACATGGTCCTTCACCAATCCTATGTGACACAGTGACAGCCTTTGTTTACATTGATCAATTATTTTGTGTTTATTCTAATGTTCACTGACCATTGGTTTGCCTACTACGCGAAGGCTCTTTGTATTGTTTCCGCTTATTGCTGAGTCATACGAAACAAATAAATCAGTCAAGGTAAACTGGGACTATGCAAAACTATAATGCTTAGAAACCAATTTTTATAAAAAACAATGTTTAGAATCTTATTTCATGATTGAAAATGAAAATTGCATTAACTATAAAAGCAGTTTTCCACTCACTAATATAAATTTATTTTAGAATGTTATTTGCATTTTAATTTTTCAATTCTACTATTTTATCAATTTTAAGGGTTTTTAAATCTTTTATCGCTTCTTACTTTCATTTTATCTGGATCATTTTCCCTATGCCTCTCCAAATTCTGTATTTAACCAAATTTGTTTTAATAACACGACATATTGACAGGATTGTCCATGGGACATATTGTCTGTCCCATCACATCACATCACATAGGAATTTATGCCTGTCCCATTCCACGGGATTCCCATTATGATATTAAAATGGAATACAATTCAATTAAAATTATTAAATTTATGAAAGTTTAGGTTTAGTATCTAATAAATAGAACTACATGTGCAAAGAGACATGCAAAACGACAAAATTTTTTGACTTTAAAATTCAGAAGTATAGTCTAAGTATGACAATTCAGTATCATTCTCAACCTTTAAAGTTATCAGTATCAACCATTAAAAGGTAAAAAGTATAAAAACTGAGGTTAGCTCTGACGTAATGAAGTTGCTATGACATGGCTACTGTCTCATGGGAAATACAAATGTGTGCTGTCCCATCCCATCCCATGGGATTCCCATAGGAATGACATTCCTATGGACAAGCCAGCATATTGATGAAGAAACGCTGCAGTTATATTTTGAAACATTGACAAGTAAGTATAATGCTTTTAACCAGAGGAGCTGCTTTATTGCTTGATTGTGTTTTCAGTAAGAAGCAATTTTTCCTCTTGCAATTATTTAGTGCTATTTTGAATGCTATCAGCCTATCGTGAAGTTATACAGTGTGAGAGTCAGTAAATAGAAATGTATATGCTTTCATAGTTACAGTGCGTATATAGTGTTGCAATTCATAGCACATGTCTTTTTACCTTTGTAGGAACATCTACCTTTAATGTCTCTTCGCTTTCAAGAATATAACTACAAGCAAGTAGATTGCGCTAAAAAATGTTTGTGTTAGAATTAACAGGTTATATCATTGACCGTTACCCATGAAAAATGTGTTGTGCCATGTGGAAATTTTTGAAATAGAAATGCAGGGGAAAAAGTTGCGAGTGGCAACACTGTCGTGGATCAGAGACTGCGCCGTGTAGCGTGAGTGAGATTTGCTGAGCACGGTTTGTTTTTGCAGGACGCATAAGGGTTGTATACACTGTAGGATTTGAGTTTGTTTTGGGTGAAATTTCCTTCGAACAAACATGCCTGGTTGGGGCTACGAACATTCCGAATGTCGTAAGTTCTTTTAAGTATCTTTTTCAATATACTTTGATTTCCTGCTTGTCGTGATCTAAAAATTGCCCAGGTTAATTTGGAAATCAGAGCTATGGCCGTGAATGAATTGTTCCTGGTGATGGCATACCGAAAGTTCGCTCTAATGACGAGATCCTAATTTTCAAAGTGATTCTTTCTTGACGATGCTACCATGTTTTCAAGTTGTTTGTTTAAAACCAGCGGTAAAATAATTATGAACTTCAAGTTCAGTGAATTTCTTTTTACAAAATTTCTCGTTTTTAATCTAATTTCATATGATAACTGCCTTGCAACCATTTCACAAAGCAAATAAAATTTTATTATGGGTATTGCATACTAAGGCGTAAAAAGACTTAGCATTTGAAGGTTGTCAACCGTGTTGCTACAGGTAACAGTTGCGTAGCCAGCCCAAACGTTTGGGGGGCCAAAATGTTTGATTTTAGGCAAACAACAGTATTTTAAAAAAAACGCCAGAAGATCTAATTTATCTGCTTGATTTAATAAAAAATCGCCACAAGATCTAATTTATCTGCTTGATTTGAAAGCTGGTGGCAAACGCTACGAAATAACAACATGAGTAGCAAAAAGAACAGCATTTTTCGAACAGTATTTTGTTTGAGATACCGCCTCTCAAAGCACAAGATGACAACATATTTTTAAAATTGGGGGGTACGGCCCTCTGGGCCCACCTGGCTACGCCTATGACAGGTAATTTTTTTCAGGGAGTTCCTAGTATAAAATGTTTGACAAGCACTTTGTAAACGTCTGCGAACCTAGAAATTCCCGAAATATTGTCACATTTTGCGCATGCACTACTCGAGCTTGCTGTAGCAGAAAGGCGACCTGTCCACCGGATTATAGCCCTCAGGAGTAGTACACGCTTTTTCAATGACTGACAAACACCAATCGCGTCAACATTTTTTTAACAGCTCCGCAGAAATGGCACACACTCTTCCCGATTGCTGAAGGAAAACGTCAATCGCCAATTGACGTGAGACCTGGAGAAGCTAGGGTAAGTTGTTGATGACAGCTTTGCCGATACAGGATGAGGCGATCGGTTTAGCAAGAATGGATGATGGTCAGGGGCGGAGCCAGACATTTTCCTTTGGGGGGGGCCACTGGAGGGGCCAGTTTTGCAACAAGGGGAGCTGTCAATGGTCTGTGTAGGACTTTCAGAAAGAGACCTGAAAATTTTGGGGGGCCAGGCAAAATTTTTTGGGGGGGCGGTGGCCCCCCTGGCATTCCCCTATCTCCGCCCCTGATGATGGGTTATATTAGACATATTAACACACAAACTTTTTGATCTGAAACATTAAACTCACAGAGCGCTTTATCTGGCAGATACAACACACAAACTTTTAAATCGGACAGATGTAACACATCGAGTGTTATATCGGACAGATATAAATCATACAAATCATTTTATTCCTAGTGCAGCAGCGTCTTCAGAAAACCAAAGGAAACTAAACCATGAAAACAAAATGACGGGACTAAACGCTGTTCCTGTTCTGAGCTCACAGCAATGAAGTAACCCAAATATAAACTGTTGAAGAAGCGGCTTGCCTGCGCACTTACGCACTAGGCTTAAGGAAGCTCGCAGTAGCTTTCGTGCTGCTGGGGATGTTATGCTTAGGGCGTCGCATGAAGCAGCCACCGCGCTGCTACATCACTCCCCCTTCTCTCTTTAACGGGGAGTCGCGCTCCGAGTGCTCTCACAGGCGAAGCCTCGTGGGAGGACCGTAAGCTTTTGCGCACGACGCAGTCTCGAACTCCCTACCACGCCGCGCCCCGCATCTCCACCATTGAAGAAGCGGCTAAAGGAAGCTCCCAGTAGCTTTCGTGCTACTAGGGATGTTATGCTTAGCGCGTCGCACGTAGCAGCCACCGCGCTGCTAAACTATCCTGCGCAGTTTCTGAGTTTTTCATTTGTCAGGTAATGCTTCACGGATGCGTGGGACGGAGTGCAACGAAAATATTTACTCTTGTTTTGTGACCGAAGCTTCCATGTGCTGGTCGGCTCGAAGCCGAAGCGCGCGCAATCAGTGTTAGTTGCCAACTGGTATATATACTGTACATACCAAATTTAAAAAATTTGGTATATTTTCAAAATGCTTGATAGATAAATTTTTCGTTTGGTATATATGAAAATTTTGGTATATTTTTGGTATGATTTGTCGGAGGGTTAATTTGAGCCTTTGAAACAAATTATATGTTGTCTTGCAAAGCGTAAAGCCGTAAACAAAGAAGCCATAGTGGTTTTGAAACTGTGTAACACAAGTTCAATGATTTTTCTTAACATGGGAGTAAGCGTGCACTTTGGGTAAGCGGAGATCAAGACTAAAAGAGAGCTGAGAAGTTGGGAAAAAACTGAACTTAGTTCTAGGTATGCACTTTTAGCAGCCAATGGTATCCAAACAGTGGTGCAGGAGGTGGGGGTGCAAGAGGTGCAAGCTCACCCCCAAAAGTTTCGATTTGTCAAAAATCCCTGAAAATTTCGGCAAAAACCCTGGAAATCTGGGCGAAAATCCTAAAAATCGGGGAAAAATCTACGCAAAATCTTTGAAAATCCGGGCAAAAATGGCGCCCGACTTTGCTTGTCTTTAAAAAATGGCACCCAACCTTTGCAGAAAACACGTGAAGACCGTTTTTTGGAGGTCACACCAAAGAAAGGTTTTTACGTTCTTTGTAGGAGAAAATTTGTAGGTAAAACTCGCACAAAAACCTTTCGGGTAAGTTTGGGGAAATTCGGGCAAAAATCCTTCGCACCCCCAAATATTAGCCTGCTCCTGCATCCAAAGGTTGACAAACTGCGCACTATGAGAGTGGCAGAATGTTCAGAGAAGAGTGGCTGATAGAATTGCATTGCTTGCAAAGCAGAATTCTGCTGGCGTTGTGTATCCTTTCTGCTATCTGTACAAATAGAAAAATTCAAACCGCTAAGCAGTTATTACGCATCATAGTAATACGGTGGACCACCAAAGAAACAAAAATTCAGTTGCAGGTGTTGGAAGGTTGAATTTTCCTTTGATTATAAACTTGACGCTGCTGACGTTAAGCAACTAGAAAGTAGAAATTGAGCTTGCTGCTTTAACTCTATGATACCAGTGCTCAACCAACTGTTGTTAAGTAGTAAAAGAGGCTGGCATGCAAAAAATCAGCGTTATATTTGAATTTTTTTGTTACAGACAAATTTGGTATACATTTGATATATTTTTCGATTAGATTTAGTATATCCGTAGCAAGAAGATTTGGCAACGCTGCGCGGCGCAAGGTCAGTGTCAGACAGACAGGAGTCTGGCCTTCGCCATTGCATCAACAGATGCAGCGACAAAAGCAGCATCTGCCTAACGCAGAACACGTTTGATATTTCGGCAACTGTCGACAAACGCTTAGAAATAGTGTTTTCCAACCAGTACAGCATGGTACCAAAGGCTGCCATAGACATAGGATTGGTGCCTGCGAGATCGTAGAAAAACAAACTAAATGAACTTTGGAAACGTTACGAAGTCGAAGTCTACCGACAACTTCCGATTTACTTGACAAAGGTGCCACAAGCTCCCCACCGTTTAGCAAAAGGCCACTGCGGGCCGAAAAACGTCAAGAACCTTTGCTTTATATGAAGTAAAACTGCGTTTTGTGAGCCAAACACTAAAAAATATAAACAAATTGCAGAAAAGTGTCGAAAAGGCAAAAAATACTGTGATACAGGGTTCAAGTTTAACCTCAACTCAGGCCCGTAGCCAGGTTTTAAGGTTTGGAGGCAAAATACATTTTTATGGGGGCAAGATTTTTGGTTTTACTCTATGTTTTAATAAACAAATATCTGGGCACAACAAAATTTGGGAGGCACAATAAAAATTTTGGGGGCACTAACCTCGAATGCCCCCCCCCTCCCGTGGCTACGGGCCTGCCTCAACTTCGTGGTGGCAATGCGGTCAAAAGTCGACGATGTTGTAAGTGGCCACATATATGATTCAAAGTGCGTTGTGCACCTGGCAGATTTTCAGCACCACAAAATAAACTGTTTCCGTATTTATCACCAGAAAAGTTTAGGAAGCAGCAGCACTTGGGGGGATTCGAAATACCTGACGGTTTTGAGCAATCTCTGATAGTTTGGGCTCCACATCAAGACGGGACCAAGCCATAGGTCAGAGATGTAATCACACCACCTAGTATTTGGTTGACCTCGGGGCCGCTTTCTCGTTGGTGGAGCCAGCAGGACTCACTTGCCAGTCTTTCCTGGGGCATTGTGGTCGCATGGCCTAATCCAGTGTTTTTTAATCGTTTTGCTGCAGCGGAACCTTCCGCAAATGTTTGTGTTGCTCATGGAACCCGACGTAATGATACAACTTTCCGTATTGCTACAACCGCATAAAACTGTGGTTGCAGATTTCGACCCTCGCGAATTCGGTCTGTTTTGGCGGAACACCTGGCAGCCACTCGCGGAACCCTAAGGTTCCGCAGAACCCCGGTTGAAAAACACTGGCTAAGCTTTGAACGAGAATCGGCTCTATATTCAAGGTTTTACGAATACCTTGAAACATATTTAGTGGGGATGATGTAAAACTTGTTACAGCAAAATAACAAGACGAGCCTGAAAATTTGCTCACAATACTCAAATTCGGGTTATAGAATCAACAGCTCAGGCTGGCTCTGTATAAGCCGCTAATGAGGCGACCAAACCTAAGACGGTCCCGTTCGGGTAAAAGTCAAGTAATTGCTTTAATTTTCACCTAGTAGCGTAGTTGTAACTAATTGCGCAATCAATAGGGTTTTCACATAAAGGTCAAAGAAAAATCAGTAATGATGTGTAGATCCGATTTTTTCTGAAAATTTTGAATAAACAGCATTTCGTGGCGTTCTTTATATTTGGTCTGGAATGCACAAAGAGCACTTTACAGTTCACACAGCGTTTTACGCAAAAAGCACTGGTTTTCGCGACACTCAATTAAAATTGGCAAATGCAGGTTTCACATTTCAAAAAAAGTTGAAGGCGAAGTTCGTCACGATGCGCAAGCGGCACGATAGCTTTCGTATGCAGCGAAAGACACTTGCATAAAAGCAGTAGGCCTATTGTCTCTGACTAACTTAGCAGCAGGTTGCAGTATTGCCCAAGATCACCATAACAAATCTCTCACACGAAGGCGTTGCTTCTCCGTCGCACTCTCGTGTGTGTCATGCGTCTTCTGCCAAGGTCACCTCGAGAGACCTCACTGTGACCTTGCTTCGAGTCTCTACTCTCTAGTGCACCCAGTTGCAAAGCTGTCGTTGAACCGAGTGAACTCCGACCCATCGAACTGTGAAAAAATGTGAGCGTCACGTGGACTGCTAATCGTTGAGCGTAACGGACCAGGCAAACTTGACAGACGTGTGGTAAACACGAGCGCATTGGGACAAGTTAGGTACGATAGAATGCACTACATGCTGCTTCTACGCACATAAATATTTCCACAATCATCCACGTATCCTTGTCAAAGTTTGTGTAAGCTTTGAGACTAAGAGGTTGAAAGGTCAATGAACTTGTCACAAATTGTGATCAGGCATCGAAGTTTACAAACATAAATTCAACAAGTATCATTAAAATATTTCATTAGTGGCGTTGAAAACAGTTAAATATGGTATAAAACTTGTTCAGTTCTGTTCACAAAAAGCATGGGAAACTAGCATAATCGTGGATAGTTTGCAAAAAAACAAGAAAATCCGCCCTCAGTGGTGTACAGAATAAATATTGTTTTGTTTTCCGGACTTGTTTCCTCAAAGAATCTACCTGATGCCTGCATCTTGCAGTAGACAACAAAATGAACGTAAAATTTTTGTGCAGTGAGTATATTTTCTTGAAAGTACTTTCGAAAACGTCTAAAATTTCCTCCGATAAATTATAAAAAATCGCAAAACTGCGTTTAACACTTTACACCATCGTTATTTCTGTCCCTAAACATTTCAAAAAAATCGAGAATGGCGTTTTAAGCTTGGGTTGATATCGAGCAAGCTTTTATTCGATTTTTGCAAACTATTGTAGTGGCGCCAAAGCCTCATAAAATTGACGGGTTTTAAAAACAATTTTTGAAATACCATCACCTACTAATTAATGTTTCCAAAAGACCGGTTTACTGATAAATTTTGCAAGTAACATAGACCCGTGATAAACTGGGTTTGTTTGAAAAGACTGTCATTTTTCCATCCCTACTTCTCAAAAAATGGTTTCATTTCGGCAAGAACGGATTTTGAAAGTTTCTTCAACTGCATGGTGACAGCGAAAAGTGGGGACGAATTTCTGCTGCAGGAAAATTTTAACATCACCATATTTTTAGTGCTGTAGGATGTGTGACGGGTTAGCCAACAATAGTGTTAAGAATATGTCTGTAATCCTGTGGTTCTGGCTCCAACGCCGTTGCGAAACGTCTGTTAAGAAAGTGTCTGCAACCCTGTGATTCAGCCTCCAATGCCACCGTAAAACGTTCTGTTCTGTACGTGCTTATCAAACTGTGTAGTGCAGAGAGTGTGTGTTTGTACTGTGGACTTTGTGTCTGCTGTCAAATAAATCAATTGAAATTTGGCAGTAGCAGAAAGTTTGCGGATATAGTTTTTTTAATGCTTTAACGACAAGTCATGGCACGCAACACTTAACTACCGCCCGCAGTGGGACTGACGTCATTATGAAGGTTGCCGTGGTAATATATAGATTTTCTGACATCTAATGGCGTTAATCGGTTAATGCAATTTTTGGAAAGCAGTAGTTGTATAAAGCAACAAGAAATTTGAATCTCAGATATTTTCTCCAGCGAAATTTGATTTCGTATCTGGTGTTTGCAGAAGGAAAAGCTGCCGAGACTGAAAATGGACTACGCAAACGACGAAGTGAAGCATGTCGAAAACAATGGGCACTCTGTGACGTTTCATCTTGAAGGAAAGGAGTCCAGTAAGTGTTGCAACAAACTTAATTGTGAGTGTGGTAGAACATTTTCTGTGTTTTGTTCAATTACGTTTAATGTAATCAGGGTTTTGTTAAGCTGTTTTAGGGGCCCGATTCGGGTCTCTTGAATTGAAAATCGGGTTCCTAGAATCAGAGTAAATTATCATTGGGTCCCTAGAATCGGAGAAAATCGGGTCCCTAGAATCAGAGAAATCGGGTCACTACGGGTCCATACCGGGTACTTAACATTTTCCTTAAAAATCTGATATAATCATAATAATATTGACGATAATAACTAAATTGTATAATAAGTATCTGACGGATAACTATCTGATGGTTTTGCTGTTATGAACGCACACACAGTTAGACGAGCGCGCATAGTCGATTGTGAGCAAACGAGTTCACGTAAGCGTCGTGTAAAAAGACTCCCTTGGTATGTGCCGAGGATTGTTACTGGGGTGATTCTCGGAATATGCAAAAACATTTTGGTCGAAAACGATTTAACAAGAACAACACTGAAAGAAAAGTTTCTGCAGGCGCTTCTTCAGCAACGAAGGCCTCGTTTTTTTATTTCCACGGGGTTTTTATGTCTTTTGTTTTTGACAAAAAACATTTCGCCAGCTTTTTTGATTTGCAATTTTGAAAATCTTTTAATTGTGTTTAAAAATATTAAATTTTGTAGGTTAAGCCGCTTGTAGCAGCAAGAAGTCCACTGCCTGTACCTCCTTGGCATGGGCGTCGGAAGGGGGGTAGGGGGTGCCTTGGCCCCCCTGGATTTTGAAATTAGTAACAAATAAAGGTTGTTTTTTCAATTTCGAGGGGTAAAAACCAAATTTCACCACTTTTGGCCCCCCGCTGGAAAAAATTTGGGAAAATCCCCTACTCCCCCCCTGGAAAAAATTCTTCCGATGCCCATGCTCCTTGGGCAAGGTAGATTGCTCTTGCAGACGTGATTATGCCTGTCAAGATTGTGCGACAAAGCCTACGAGCTGAAGAGCAATGAGAGTGTTGGAATTTTTTTCGGAAAAGTTTGGCGGCGTGTGGAAAGTATAACCTGCAACGCGAAATGAAACTTTCGCTGTCTGAAGTCGGACCGTTTTGTCAATCCAGTTGATTTTTTAAATTCGGCGATAGGTTGTCTGAACCGGGGTCAAACAAGCTGCTCACATGCACTTGCGTTAACGTTCAACAGTGTGTCACCGGCCAGCCGCGGAGGAATGTTATGTTCCTTCTTAAAGCATTTGTGTTGACGAATACACTGAATTCACAAAGTAGTGGTGTTAACTGAGTACGGTAGCTTCATTTGATAGAATCAGTAGACATTATGAAGCGTTGACTATATTACAAATGTCACCTTTGTTGTTGGAATTCTTTAAAACCCAGCGTTGGTGACAATTTGTTCCAGACTGTCGCCGAGAAACTGCTGCTGGAGAATTCTTACATAAATTGTTGAAAAATACAAAATGATGGCGCTGAAAAAACTTTTTACTGAAACTTAGCGATTCAAGTTACTCGCCATGTACATACAATAACTCGAAACTTTTCTGGGATAGAGAAATGTGCTTATCGCAGCTTGGGACCAACACCTTCGTGTCTTTGTTGCTCGTTGTTATTCGCAAGCGTTGAACTGTAAGCGTCAACAGCATCACAAAGCATCTGATTTATTGCGCAGCAAAACGTTCCAAAACCGGTTTGGGCCCATGCTTATGACTGGTTTAGTCTCGCTTAGGGCCTGTATATGCTGGATTGCATATCAAAACTTGTTTAGATTCACTGTTAAAACGACGTATAAAAAAAACTTTTGTTAATTCGTTTCTCTCTTTTCCAAATAAGCGCCTCAACTGTGTTGTAAGGTTATTGCTACCTTAACTGCTGCCCGTGTTCCTTTTTTGAGGAAAAAAGAGAAGAAAACGAAAGAGTTAGCCCACTAACAGAAATTTTCGTGTTGGCAGTTTACCAAGAAAAAAAAAAGCAACAAAAGTTATTGTTGTTGTTCGAATGTAAAACAAACATATTTTTTAAACCGAAGTGATACAGTTATCACCTTACAGGTGCGCTTATGATACCCGTGAAAATGAACGTGCTGTTGATGTTTGGGAACAAGACGTTCGTTCGTTTCTTCCCCGATGTTGAAAAAAGAAGACAAAACTGACATTCCCCGAATGCTCTTCAGTACAACTGCACGATTTCAGTTTAAGTAGTTGAACATTCTTTGCTGTGTTTATTTTTAACGCTTCTGTACATTTGACTAGAAATTTCGGGCGGCCCTATCAGCGGATCGTACAAGCTGCTACAGTTTCACTTCCACTGGGGATCGGAAAATTCGAAAGGGTCCGAGCATACCCTTGACGGACATGCATATGCTGCAGAAGTTAGTTTTGTTTTTTGCGTTGTTTCGCTTGCCTTATTGATCTTCAACACAATAATGCTAAAATCTATATTCACTTATCTTTATCATAATCGTGGTTTGTGCAAATGATCGTGGAAAACGATCAAAATCGTTTGGTCTGTGGATGTTGAAAGTTGTGCTTCACATACCTTTTTTTCCGGTCTTTGCCGTTGCTGTATGGTTTTTGCCGTACATTTTTATACACACGCCTCCACTAGCAGTTACTAAACATTGAATTTTCTGCTTATGTTCTGTGGCAAAACTGTGCTGCTCTTTGTGAGCTTGCTGAAGAATTAATGAAGGCTGAAAAGCTGATAGAGGTTATTTTTCTTGTAAACTGCCGTCACAATTTTTGATGCATGAAATTGATGAAAGCGATCATCTATAAAGTGTTACAAGAAAAGAGGTGTATTCCGAGCCTTTTGCAATGATTTAAAAATACGCTCGCGTTTGTAATTGGGGTATTTGCGTAATTATTTACTCCTAGGTCTATCATTTCAGTCGTTTAAGCAGGATTCAAACACTCACTTTGTTGTTAAATTTCAGCTTCACTTCGTACATCAAAATGAAAAATACGCGACGTTTGCTGAGGCGATTGGCAAGCCAGACGGCCTTGCAGTGATTGGAGTTTTCATTAAGGTGCGTGGTTTGATGTTTGTTGTCGTCAAAACTTTCATTGTCTTTGCGTCGATAAGATCTTGCTATGTCAATTACGTTTGCAGGTTGGCGGTGACGGAAACAAGGCATTCGAATTCATCGAAGAAAACATTCAGCAAGTGACAAAACAAGTGAGTGCAGAATGAATGGTTCGGCGATTCTGTCCATGTGAAAGGTAACTAGGCACATGTGTATGTTTAATCAAAATAAAATGCTGTACGACGACAATGTTTAACTGTTTAGCCTGTACTTTGGTTGAGCAGGGTGAAAAGAAGAGCGTGAAAGATAAGGTGAAGCTGAAGCGACTTCTTCCGAAAAGTGAGTTTTTGCATGACTAAAAATTTTGGTAAAATGTTTGGAATTTCTATCGTTCGTTTGTTGCCTTTCCATTTGCCCGCGTTGAGCGCATTTATTCAGAAACGAGTGCTTCAGACTGTTCTCCGAATGTCAATCTGTCGCACAGTCTATATGTTTATTTGCGTCGGGGACATGCTGTAGCCGCGTATTCCAATGAAAGTTGTTTTAAAGAACTTTTTATTGTTTAAATCATTGTCACGATGGAAACTATTTTCCACGGAAAGCATTTTAACGTTGATATCGGGTTTTCATCAGCTGCAAAAAGACGTATGCTTGGAGGAAAAATTGGTAGGTTTTCTTTTTTTTCTCTGTTTAAAGCGAGACTTGCGGAAAATCAGGAGAGTCACCACGATTCTCGTAAAAGTGGACTCAAACAGAAAACAAGGGTCTAGCTAAGTCTGGAAAATGAATAGTACAGAGCTTTGCCACAAACTTACAGTTGTTGTGTTGCTGAGTAGAATAAACCATCACCTGCTGTAGTCGATCTGCGCTATGATAACCGCGAGAACATCTGAGAGAAACCCGCTCTTTGGTATTCTCGCAGAAGATAACGAGGTATTTGGAAATAATTTTTTTGGTTCTACATTTGCTCATGAAATGGCAGTGCTCTCTGGTGACAATGACACCATTGAAAAATGAGGAACATGCTGCTGCGATCTGCAAATAATGTTGTTTTCCGAGCTGTGTGTATAGGTCCGGTGCGTGTTTGATGTAAGTGTGGTTGCCGAAAACCTGCCGTTGACTGAGGAAGCACAACGTTCAGACGTGCGAACAAAACCAATAAATTAGTAATCGCGCCCGGTTACGATTCTCCGCGAACGCGACGGGTAATATCCACAATCCTGTTGATATCGACGAAGGTCAACATTGTGATTGAAAACACGAAGCAGGTTGCTATGAGGCTCGCCATGCCAGTTGCTAGGTGATGGCTTCTACTCGTTGTAACGTCGTTGGAAAGTTTAACGTCGCTACATTAAATTTTCCTACAAACTTGTTGCAAGGTCGTTGGAAACTTTAACGTTGTTGTAACTTCGTTGGAAAGAAACGCTTTCTTCTCAAAGCGTTTCTAGTCTTTCGTTTTTAGGCGAACGCGTTAAAATCATCATGAAATCCATCACGAGTTTCTTGTGTTATTTTTTAGATACTGATTTATTTATTAACTAACGAACGTGACAAGACTCATTTACTGGTCAACCAACATGCTGTTCTTATTTAGTGATCAATCAATCAGCACCTTTGAGTGTTTGGAGCTAGATTTAAAAGCGTAGTTATACTTGCGAAGAGAAACTTTGCTGTTTATTCCATACGAAAAAATATTTTAAGATCTCAAGTAATGCAGATCAGTGTCTTTCAGTTGGCATACTGCACCAACGTTGGAGTACCTAAGAACGTTACAAGAAGTACCACAAACAGCGTATGTGCGTAGTAATGGCACATCTAAAATGGTCACTAAATAAGCTTCCTCGTTTTTCTTGCGGAGACTCTCTCAAAATGTAAATTTTACTGTGCACTTCAATTTAGAAACCAAGACGAAAGGTTACTGCTTGATTTTATGGCCATCAACGACAGTTAAAACATGTAGCGTCATTCTTACTTGCAGAATTGTAGGTTTATAAAACCAGATGACTTGTAAATTATTGAAATACTAATGTTTTCCGGCGTGGAAGACTGACTCATCGATAAGACGAACCAGTTGTGAAAAATACCTATTTTCCAACGATTGATTTCAAAGGGTTCCCTGCAGTGCCTCTAGATTCTTTTAGGCAGTCCTGGCTTTGCCACTGATTTTCAAAAACGAAACGCATTTTTACGTTGTTGAGTTATGATGGCTTTTACTCAGAGACGCACTGATCGTTCCTAACGCGACATGGAACCGCAACATCAAGTGTTCGTAATTTATGCTTTAATCCTGAGCGCTGAAGTATTGAAACGAGAATACTCAAAGGTTCGATGTAACGAGAAACAGCAAACGAGTATTGATTTTTGTCGTTTGCTTCATCCCACCACTGATGAGTTTGCACGTTACCGTTCACGAGAGCTTTTCAAAAAGTGCAGATGCCCAGCAAGTAGTACAAAAGGTCCACTCAATAGAAAGCTTTAGGAATGATGTCCACTCACGCAAGTGCGTCAAATACGCACAACTCGCATTGTACACACTCTCATTATTGCATGCCATCCGTGTCTTTTGTTGGAAAAGCGTTTTCAAACGGAATTTTTATGTTTTACTGGACGCTGCGTTTGCTCAAGTCCTAAGCTGCGCAAAACCTGTCCACAGCGTTTTCTTATCCTCCACCAATTCCTTTTATTGATTAAGCAAAGCTCGCTGGTTTGTACAACCTGTAGCAAAAATCGTTCGCGGGCCGAACGTCTTCACGGTATAACAATGACATGCCTTTGGAATACCTCTTGAACTTTAACGAAAAAAGTCTTCTCTGTGAAACCTATTTTTCACAGCTACAGAATTAGCTCTTACTTTTTGGTGAGCAAACTTGTTGTCGATACTTTATGGGCGCCACCGTGTCCAGGCGCCCCAACAGACGACCAATCCTTTGCTCATTTCGACTCCGCGCTCTGCGTTTGTAAAACATCGCAGAGTCAGCGTTAGGAGTGTTTTTTGCGGAGAAACGTTATTAGTCATATTTGAGGCGTGTCTGCTTCATGCATTGCTTTCTGCAGAAAAGGTGTATGTGACATACCCCGGCTCGCTGACCACGCCCACACTGAACGAGTGCGTGACTTGGATTAATCTTCTTGAACCTGTCTCTGTATCAGAAAAACAGGTAATTAGGTGAAGATTGAAGCTGATTTGTTTTGTTAATAGGCATTTATATTTTGCTTATCGCTTGGAAAAGACGTTTGATGTCACGTGTGCATCTATTTGCAATATACGAGAAGGGGACAAAATTTTTAGTTGCTGTGCCAGAAAATCGGTGCATTAAAAGCGTCTGGCAACTTCAATGCAGTTGAAGGCTGATGTCTCGATATGTATAATAAGAAAAAGAGAAATGGCTTTAGGCCTAGGTATTCTTCATTTTATTGTTAGACCAGCTTCTTTTTATCATACGCAGCATTTTTTGATTTAAAAAAATGAAAAAAAGCAATCCACGTCTGTTCAACACATTTGCGACGACATCGCGCAGAGTATGCAATCACGCGTATGTTAATTCTGCAATTCCGAGCAGACTGGACGATGAAACAACACAAAACGGAATGTTTTCGCAAGTCTACAGTTCTGAAAAAAGACATTGAGAAACGTGAAAAATAAGCAGATTTTCAACTCGGTCTTTCCAGATCGCTGCGTTCCGCTCTTTGACCCACGGTTCCGGAGACTCGGTCCATCCCCTGGTCAACAACTTCCGCCTCCCCCAACCCCTCCACGAACGCTATCTCACCATTGCAGGGGAGGAAGGAGATAGCAGCGACTCGGACTAATGTCGCAAGTGGAGTGTTGTTCGGCCTGGTATCGCGCACGTGCAGTAATTCTATGGACGACGTTAGCATCGATCTGTCATGATATGCAATTATATTCGCTCGAGGGATGGTCACGCTTCGCTGCGGCGTGATCACGTGGAAGGAAGGTGGTGCGATCTTTCGCGTAGATTTAATCTCGCACCATGGCCCCGGAAAGATTTTTCCAGGCGGAGGGCAAGAGTGGATTTTTCCAGAGGTAGCCAAAAATATTTTTGGGAGGGGGAGCCGAAAATGTTGATATTTCATTTTTCTTTCTCGAAAGTAAGAAAACAACCTTTTTTGTTAAAAATGCAATGGGAAAATGTCAAATTTCAAAATCTAAGGTGGGCCAAGACCCCCCTGACCCCTCCCCTTCCGACACCCATGTCCCGCGCGTCTGTTACTTTTTTCGGTGCTGCTTCCATCATCGACGGTGTTGGTTGAAGCGTTCCAAGACGCTATGAAATACCAGCGGCATTCCTAATTTGTCATCACTAACACATTGACAGGTGTGCACCATGTGACATTAATTGCGTCTTGCAGACTTCTTCCAAAGAAAATAGTGTTTCTTACTGTTTGCGCTTCAGTGGATTGCAGCTTGCTGGAATTTTGTTTTTAAAATTAAAAACAATGGCCCATTTGCGTCGTGATAATACTGTCTGCATTGATGTATTCACTAGATTCTATAGGTTGCGGGTTTGGAAGTGACGTATTAGGATAAAGTCTGAAATAATTGTCCTGAAAAGACAAAAGTTTAACGCCATCCATAACGTGGAAACGAGCGCATCGTGAACTAAAGGCTCTCTAGATTTGAATTGATGAATCTGATCGAGCCACACATCAACCACAGCACAAAGTATTCTGGAGTACTGCAGCGTTTGCAACAGCGTTATTTAGCTGTTGACCATTACCTTCAGTATTATTATTGCCAGATGAACATGCTTTTTTCGGTTGGGCACGAATGGGCGCTGGGTATTCTACGTCATGTTCAAGCCTATTTTTTCCAATATTCCTGTCAAGTTCAAGAATTAGTTACGGTTCACTGCGCCCTGAAAAGAACATAAAACTTGAGAACACTTGAAAACGTCATGTGGTGAACGTTTGCTTCGGCATTGGAAGTTTTAGAACACCACTCAGATCTTTCTCGCCAGGATGGCCTCTTCGCGGTACTGTTGCTCAATGGAAATAGACAACACCCTTGTGTTGGTCTGCTCATCTACAGATTTACAAACATGCATTTTATTGCGATGCAATTGAGAAGTTACAATATAAATCGAAATTGGAGTGTCGCAACAGGTAGCAGCTGCAAGCGGAGAGATCGTGCCGACCGCTTCGAAGACATACTGGGTTCTTAAGCCTGGATTAAGTGCTCCAGTTTCTCAAAACTTAAAAAAATAATTTGCGAAGCTGATCTATTGTAGTTATAGTGTGGATCAAAAATCTTCGTGGATTTGTTATGGTTATATCAGGATTTTTGGTGGTCACTATCAATTTTGAGATCTTTTGTCGTTACTTCATCGGATGAAGTTCATATATGATGTTAGTGTTTTCACTTCCTTAAATCAACAGCAAAAGAATTGTTCCTTTTTATGAAAATATTGCCATCAGCTTCTTTTTTTAATCGTAACTGACTTCATTTTAGTGATTTGAAATTCAATAAAAGCGCTAGTGTGTGACAATCAACACCATAAACTTTTGTCTTGTCGAAAACGCCTTGTTTGAGACGTTTCCTGACTAATTCGAACGTGAATGTGAAGAAGGTAAATACATAACCAGGAGAAAACTAGGGCTGTGCAAAATCAGACTGCAATAAAAAAACAACCTTTTGTAACATGAAATCAAAAATCCTTGCAACGACACTGGACGAAGTGCTACGTAATAAAAGTGCCAATTATGTAGCTTGTGATAACCGATGCGCCATATACATTTTACCTGGACGGTGATGCATTAACACTTAAAAAATTCTTGACAACTGTGCTTACAGCAACGCGTTGAGTTTCTCATCTTGCAAGGGCGAAATGTCTGATAGCAGTGACAAACACTGCAAGCAAAACACACTGATATCGACTCGACTCCCAAACTGTTTGTGGTAACGCACCCTGCGGCTTAAATCATCTTTCAGTGAATTCGCATGTACTGTCAAGCAGGGACAGTCCTCACATTGGCAGCCTTGTTTGCATTGATAACAAATGCGTTGTGTAAAAGGCATAACCGATTGCACCTATCCATCATCATGTGGTTTCCTGGCATTCCACGAGTGACGACGGAAACTGTCCATCATGTTACTTTTGATAACGGAAAGGTTTGTACAGGCTGCAAGGATGCTTGGCGCAACGGACAGATTGCTTTTGTTGACAACAACACTTGACTACAGCTTTACTCACACGTGTTTGAATTTTTGTCTTGTCTCTCAACACTTATTCGAAGCTAAAGAGATCATCTACTTCCGAACAACCAGGCCCATTCCATTGCGAGGCCAATCAGAAAGCTGATGACGGGACCCTTGCTCTACAAGCTATAAAGACTTCTTGTTTCTAGTAGGCTATACACAAATAGCCTTATTTGAACGTACCTTATGTGATAACCTGTGTGCAAATACCAACAACATATTGGCACGTAGAACAGTTGTACAATAACATAGTCAGGGCCAGGGACCGAGTAGGCCTACTACAAAACTTTTTGGGGAAACAAACTTTGTGTTAACATGCATGTTATTGTGCACATCACACAATAATATTATTGTTTGCGATATCGTCACTATGTTCATTCAATCTTTGTAAAATTGGCAAAATGGGAGCCGAAATATGGAAATAGTAGATTTTGGGGACCATAGGCCAAGTCCAAGTGCCTCACTGGCTACGCCGATGATATTATGGCAGTTGCATACTGTGCTAGTACTTGACAATGATTACTAGGTATCTACTTTGTTGCCAAGTACATAAAACTTTAGTGTTAGCGCTTGAAGATATCTTTGTCAAAGTTGATAAAACAAACACAACACTTCAACCATTATTTCAAAAAACAAAACTACATTAAAAGTAGAATTTATGAACATGTATCTTTGAGATTCAAATAATTGGCAGTTGCATCATGCAATTTCAATTAATTTAATTTATTTGATTGTGAGCGGACACGAAGGCCATAGTATGAACACACACACTCTGCAGAACGCAGGTCGATAAAAACAGACAAAACAGAACGTAGTACAAGGCATTGAAGCCGGTGGAATCACAGGGTTACAGACACTTTTTGCGACTGCATTGAAGACAGAACTGTAGGGTTACAGACACATTCTAAACACTAAGGTTAGCTAACACATAACACTTGTTACAAAACTACCGCGGAGTGGGGCGCCAACTCCTAAATTGGTCGAGTCTAGGTAAAAAAATAAAATGCGAAAGCATTGTGGCATGACACGCCATCAACCAAATGGATACAGCAAAGTTCGATCACTCATTCACAGAGTAAAATGCGATTATAGTGTCCAAAGAATAGGGCGAATACAAACAATCTGACTGCATCAAAGCACGTAACCATATGTTGTTAGATTATTACCTGCATCTTTCGAGAAACAGGTACGTGTATTTTCGTAACAGAGCCTCAAAGGTAGGAAGGGGCACGTTTTCCCGGGCGCCAAATCACTATGAGGGCGCCGAAAAGTCCTAACAATGTCACAAGAACTTCGGTGCAGTACATTTGCTTCCAGAAGACCTCAGGTTCGAACACAGGGGCGCCAAACTTGCTTCTTGCCCCGGGCGCAATCTAACCTCGTTGCGCACTAACTTAAACGTCTGTAGGTTTTTACACGCTGCATTGTGGTTCAATCAGCAAGGGCGTAATGAAGGGGCAAGGGGGCGCAATTACTCGGGCGCCGAATCACTTTGGGGGCGCTGAAATACTGCGGGGGCGCCGAATGATTGCGGGGACGCCAAAAAATCCCAACAATGTCACACGTACATTCTTCAATGCAGTACATTTCCTTCCGGAAGTCCTCAGGTTCGAAAATGGGGGCGCCAAACTTGCTTCTTGCCCCGGGCGCAACCTAACCTCGTTACGCCCTTAGCAGTAATTCAATACTCCTCTGCCTTGTCCATGTATATGGAGTGAGGAGTTGCACAATTGCATAGTTACGTAGGTCATAATTCCTTGAGTTAATCGAGCACGTTTAATGCATTTTCATCATATAGCGGCAAGTTGTTTGCTAACGTAAACCCCTGTAGCTTTTTACACGCTGCATTATGGTTCAATCAGCAGGGGCGTAACGAAGGGGCAAGTGGGCGCAATTACCGGGCGCCGAATCACTCAGAGGGCGCCAAAAATCCCAACAATGTCACACGTATATTCTTCGATACAGTACATTTGCTTCCGGAAGACCTCAGGTTCGAAAATGGGGGCGCCGAACTTGCATCTTGCCCTGGGCGCCATCTAACCTCGTTACGCCCCTGTCAATCTGGAGATCAGTTTCGTCAAGAAACCCATCCACTAACTTTTATGTTGCAAAAGTGCGATGCAGACAAACTGCGGACTCACGAACTGGTCTGGCAACAGCCCTGAAACTGGTTTTTCGTTTTCATTTTGGAAGCCTGTAAAATCTTGAGTCAGTAATAAGTTTTCCACATTGCATTCCTATTTTTACTGCTGCCTTTCCTTTTCTTTTCAGGGTCATCAGGCATTAAGAATAAACTTGTAAAAAAACAGACCATTTTCATACAACACAGCAGCAAGTCGAGAACTGCGAACGCGACTGCGTTTGTGAAGGCTGGGCAGTTCTCACGCAGCAAATAAATAATGAAACAGTGGAACTATTACGAAACAATAACATTGATCACGCTATTCGATAAGAGGCTGGGCGAAGTCCAGCACGGAAACCCCGACGTTTAACTAAGCGAAAAACACTGTTTATTTTAGAGTATTTTTAAATCTGTTTCTACTTCCATAGGCACCAAAAAGGGGCGTGTTTATGGCAAAGGGGCGCCATGCAAGCGGGAACCACAAAGGTTTGGGTGGGGAAGTTGCCCCAAACTGCCCCCTGGATCCGCCACTGCAAACCGTCATTGCAAGAGTTAAGTCAATTAAATGGAATTAAATTGCTCATTTCAGATTTTTAGAAATTTTGGGTTCTTAGTCTCAATTTCGAGGGGGAAATGCCCGTTTTGCCTCTCCAGCCGACGCCTATGTTCCTCTGCACTAAACTGATTTGTAACTATACTTATGTTGTTCCATCAGCACGAAACGTGCCTATAGCATCACAGTTTGGGAGCGATTAAAGCACTATATAGTCGTTGTCATCGATTTTCACTATACAGCGATTAAAGCACTATATTGCGTTTTTTTTAAGGAAAATGTTAGGAACCCGGTTTGGATCTGTAGGGACCCGATTTCTCTGATTCTAGGGACCCGATTTTTTGTAATTTTAGGGACCCGATGATAATTTTCTCTGATTCTAGGGACCCGATTTTCAAATCTAGGGACCCGATTCGGGTCCCTAAAACGCCTCAAATAACCCTGATATTGCAGTTTGTATTCAAATGCTCTCAGTGGCTGAACTTTGGTATGCTAAAATGAAAGTAAGTCATTCAATGTGCGGCTCACACGAAGATAGTGACATAATTTTTGGCCCAGTAAGGCATTTCGGTTGGACATAGCTGGTTTAATGTCTCCAGCTAGCACGCCTACTTTCAAAATTAGTAAAAGCAAAAAAGGATTGTTTTTTCAAGAAGGCGTCATAAATCTTTGAGCGATGTGATAGGAGCATCACATCAGTCTGCGAAAAACTTTCCAAGAAAATATTGATTGAGTATCTTACGTCGATAGGTGCAAAAATCCAAAAAATAAGGTCGTGGTTCTGTGAGAAAACATTCGACGGTTACTAAACAGGTGCGTTGCCAGGCATACAAATACCGTATTTACCCGATTGTTACCCAACCTTTATTGTAAGCTGCCCGTGATTGTAGGCCGCACGAAATGGTGCCAACAAAATAATGTAAGCCGCCCTTGATTATAAGCCGCACTTGTACATAAGTTTCCTAAGCCAGTTAAGCTTCTGAGATTCTTTTGCGTACTAATATGTTTCACGTTTAATGGGCAACCTGGTAATGATGCTTACACCACTGCAACTGCCTTCTGTTTATCATAACACAATCCCTACTTTGACGGATGTGCACGCGATGCTGAAGAGAACAGGATGCGAAAAGAGAATTCGGTCGACAAAACGCAGCCAAGGAAAGCTGGAAGATCATCTATACCAGCGTTGAGCCAGCAGGGCTTCTCAAACTATGGGTCGCGACTCCAAATGGGGTTGCGAAACAATTTAGCTTTAGCCGCCCTTGGTTATAAGCCTCATGAAATGACGAAAAAACTTTATAAGCCGCGACTTACAATCGAATAAATGCGCTAGACTCTTATTGATATTCATCATCAATTTTCCAAGTAATACGAAGCATCTAAGCGCAAGGTTTCAAGCACAGTCACAGACAAGCCAAATATGTGTATAAGATCGTGAGGCGCAGCTATCCGTAGCTAGCCATGCGAGTGATGTTGTAAAATCAGTACATTCAGACAGTGTCACAGCAAATGATTCCTTGTTATCAGTGTTTTTTAAGCCGTTTTGGGTGTCAAAATGACGCCCTAAAATTTTGCAATGACACCCTAAATTCTGAAAGCCTAGATGTGGTTTTGCCTTGTAGTGAAGTAAAACCATCTGAGAAAAGCATGTTTTCCTGCACGTGGTTATTGCAACAAACGGCTGCAATGTTATAGGCCGACACATTTTTCTGGCGCAAAAGTTGAAAGCGAAAATCGTAAGTTTGGTATTTGGGCATTGTCATGCTCATCGCCTCGCTTCGGCCTCTTACTATACTGCCGCAGATTTGTGCAGTATAATGTACGAAACTGCGAAAGCACTTTAATACAACTATGAAAGTGTTTACTGTTTCACCGTTGCAATCGGCTTGCCTGGCGATGCGTCAGGCTACAATGAAAACAAAAGGCCGGTAGTCGAGAACAAGGTGGTTGTCGAGTGAGGCAACACCGAGAGCTAGGAGTGAGATTTTGACTATTTGGGCCGCATTGAAGCAGCTGTCAGAAAATAAAAATGATACGATGTGCGTTGTTTTATTACGACATATAAAAACAAAAAATTTTAACACGATGCTTTCCTTTTGTCAACATTGGCACTTCACCTGACAGAACTGGGCAAAGTTTATCAGGCGGGATGTTTTGACTTTTCATAGGTGAAAGCTTCCGTAGAACTGTGCATCAAGAAGCTCTCTGATGCCGCTGCTAAATCCGAGCTTGAAGCCAGTTGCGAAAAGTTTGATAGTGAATTAGGGGAACTTGGAACGCTGGATGGTTTGGCTGAATCGTGTGTGTCAAGTGGCATGTCGTTTTGGAAGGGTGCCGAAATATTAACAAATTGATCATCCCTCACACAAATATGGAGACAGGGGTGAATGAACCAACTTCCGAGGCATCTTTTTGCTTAGCCTCCCAGGAAGAGCGTATGCCAAAATGCTGCGAAAATAATTGATCCAAAGGTGGATGATACCCAGTGCGATTTTCGTCGCGGCCGTAGCACTACAGAACAAATTTCCACTCTCCAGCAAATTTTCGAGAAATCTTGGGAGCCTGCCAAAAACTTACATACATGTCTTGTCATCCTGGAGAAAGTATATATATGGCCGAGTTCGTCGTAAAAAGCTTTGGGGTGTTGTGGGAGTGCGGTGGTGACAGGTATCTCTTGCTGGCCGTCAAGTAGCTGTATTCTACAGTAGTTCAGAAGATTGTGCCTCTGTCGACGGAGTTAAATCACAACCGTTCAGCGTTGTGTTGGACTCCGACAATGTCGTGTGCTGTCACCACTCCTCTTTATAATCTGTATCAGGGTTGTCCACACTACAACCCGCCGGAAAAATCCGACCTGCTAAGCTATTTCCCCGCCCCTAAACACATTTTGCCAATCATAAAAAAATAAGATATTTACGAAAAATGTGTTGATTTGGTAGAATGTAAGATGTCTGACCATCGAACTGTTGTGCAATAGTTTATGTGGTCCTCTCCCAAAAATTGTGAAAAGCCCTGGTCTACAGTATATGACAGTCACAGACGCATAGACAAAGGGTGTCATTGTTAGGAACTGCAGGGTGAACCGCTTTCTTTTTGCGGACAAGTTGGCACTGCATGGATGGATATTTTCAACAGGGTCTTCAGCAAGTATTTGATCGGTTTGCTGCTGTGACCAAGAAGGAATGAAAATCAGCGGAAAGCGGCCTTAAGTTCGTTCAACGACCAGGTGGTGTGACTACATCTCTGACCTTGCTTGGTCCCGTCTTGGTGTGGAGCCAGTAGAACTATCTGAAATTGCTGTTGATCGTGAGGTATTTCGAATCCTCCTAGGGCTGCTGCCCCCGCGACTCTCCCCAAAGGAAAAGCGGGCACGAAAATGAGTAAATGAATGAGTGTGTACGCCTGCATATTTGAACCCTGCTATTTGTGAAATTATCTTTAGTTTGTTTGCCAACAGTGAATGTTGTATTCAAATAATTAAGCATATTTGGACGGAAACGTGCGTTTTTGTGAAAATGAGTTAAAAGTATCAGACATACAGTAGAAGAAAAATGGTGTTGACACCCTAAAGCCCCACCACGTCACCATTTCAAAATCCTTAAAAAAACACTGCTTCTTATCACAGCCGGAAATTGGTGGTGCATTGCGCAGATCGTCGGACCAATTTATTCATGTGGGTTGTTACTGCATTGTAAAAATTTATTCCTGTGATGGAAAGTTCAAAATGCTTGTAGAATTGGTGTTAAGGGAACAGTCGTTGTCGTCGTTGAGCCAGTTCTTCAAACCACTGCTTGGCAGCACTAGATCAAGGAGCAGGTGTTGAGAAGCCATTTAACTGTCTCATAATCCAGAACACCGTCAGGCCGTGCAGTCCATGAGAAAGTCCGTTGTATTTGTGGTATTTTGGGAGTAATTAACCACTAAAATAATTAACTTGCTTTCTTTTTCTAACCCTAAACCTTAATCTTACCCTACACCCAAATCTTAAACCCAGGGTGTACCGAGATTAATGGCGCCCTGGGTAAGAAATAAGTTTTGCGCCCTCATGTTCGATTCTAAGGTCTTTCGCAGCAAATGTACTGTAATCGCAACTACTTGCGACATTGTTGGGATTTTTCGGCTCCACCGAATGATTCCTCCCCGGGGCACTGTGACCCTCTTGTCCCCTCGTGACGCCCTTGCTTAAACCTAACCATAAACCTTAACCCTAAGCCCTAACTTTAAACCCTAATCATGAGTGTCAAGATATTTCACACCTTAGTGAACAGCCCCCGGTTGCGGAATTCATGACCACGAACAACACTCTGGGCATGCGCAGATGGGGTGAAGTCAGAGATTCCGCAAGTCAGAAGCGTTGCTTGACACCGGCAGTGGGTGAGAAATGAAGATACTTTTAACATCAGTTTTAAAAATATACGACAAACAGAAAAAAATAAATCGGCTGAGGGTGCTCAGCGGCGCACAGTGGCCTGTATACACCGAAACAACGCACCAATTGTTTTGATCAAGATTTCAAATGTTATGTAAGACATTTAGCGTGAGGCTGACATTTATTTTCACTGAATTTAAAGCAAGAATTGACGGTTGGTATTTCACTAGTTATATATATTCATGTTTTACATTTTTGGCTTACGCACATCGTCAACAACATGTTGGAGGTGAGAAAGGAATCACTAATAACACGGAAATCCTGGGGCGCCAGGAAGCGTACGGAAAGTTTCGGTTTTTACGCAAAAGCAATGTTGATGAGATGCATACACCGAAACAACGCACCAAGTAAGGGAGGAAAAATAAAGATTTGCGAAAAGCATCAGACTTTTGAAGCGATCGGATAAAAAAAAAACTAGATGAAGATGCACAACGTTGTTAAAAGCCATAGTGTTTGTTTCTGAACAAGGCATCAAAGATCCTGACACAATGGTTAATTTGGTGTGGGTGAACATTTACATTTCTGGGTGTGCAATGCATAATTCGGTAGGCATTGATGTTTGCAGCTCGTAAGTGCTTCATGCTAGTCTGTGTGTATTTGCTGCACAATTGGCGCAAGTATTCGGCTTGCCATGGGCCCGGAATAAAGTGTTTTTTACTGCAGGTGGGCACGGATGGAAAGCGCCTCCGAGCTTATTTGCTGCACAGTGCAGCGATTTCACTTGTCTCTGAATATCATCTTCATCTTTCAGAGAAGCATTTAGCAATACAACAAGCAGTGGTGTAACCGACGAAGGGTCTGGGGGACGAGCCGCCTCCCCTGGCAAGTTAAATGTAAAAACTAAGCCCCCCTAGCTGACATTTTGATATTTAATATTATTTTTTGTTTTTCAATAGGTTGTTGTTTTTTAGCTGGTTTAGACATCCACGACATCCGGATTCATTATCATTTTTTAACTTTTTTCTGAGTGGTGGTTAGTTGCCCCACTACGTTGGCCAGTGGGCCCCCTTCAGCTAAGTTTTGTCCCCATGTATCAAACCTTTGGTTTCATCATTGACAATAAGGTATTTCACTTGGTAAGAAAAATTAACACGCGCACCTTTTCGAAAAGCATTTGATGGAACAGGTTGTTCGTACAGTTTGGGGCAAAAAATAACACTAATTTTTTTGTTGCAGCGATTTCGTGTTCAGTGGCGTAGTCACCACAACCATAAAGAAGACATTGCGTCGACTAATTCTGCGGCTCAACACACCTACATCAACAGGAAATATTAGATAATTCAAAACCATTATGACCAACAATGCATCCCACTCTGCCTAAACACAGTTCGTCTGAGAGTTCAACAAGGTAAACAGGAAATAAACATGGACTCAGAACTCTCTTTTGCCTTACCCCATTGATTACAACAAAAGCGGAAGAAAAGCTAGTGTCACACTTTACTTGCAAGGTCTGTTGCCTATACCAACACATCAAAAGTCTTACTATGCACATCAACATCGGTACATAGCGTTTAATTAGTTTGGAGCACAGCAGGTTGTGGTTACTTCCAGGGGCGCACCGAGCGTTTCCCGCACCCGGCGACAAAGTCAATTTTGTCGCCCCCACCCAGCCCTTTCATGGCAATACCGACGCGAAGAGTGAGTTAGGAGAAAAGGGGCGTCAAAAGCTGACTCGATCCCCGTAATCGCCCGCATATATTTGTTTCTAGACCTGTTTGAAAACTTGATATGACTGTGATGTCACAGAATTGACGTCAGGAGCTTTGAATCGTGGAAATCATAACCATCGTACAGTTAAGATTCTAATCGTTTCGTGTTAAGTTATTCCCACTTTGAAGTTTCGGTCACGATTGAACAATCAAACTTGTATTGCAACACTCCAAACTGCGGTAATGCATTCGAATTGTAGCAACTAGTGAAGGAAAATGCAAAAACTAGGCAAAAAGTTCCCTGCCATCTGCAAAAATCTGCATGAATTTTAATGAGGAATTTTTTTGGCACAAAAATTTTCTGATAACACGGGATAAAATTCGCCAGAGTGGCACCTTGTTTTCTAAAGCACGCTTTGTTAGAGGCTTTTGAATATTCCAAATGCAGCGTACCCGCTTCTTACCCTCGCTCGTCAAGTCTGGCCACAATAATTGCCGGTGCGAGCTGTAGGGATTTCTGGAACATGCATGCGCTCCCAGAGTTTTGAGTTTTTAAACATCATAAAGGACTAACTGAGGGAAGACTCACAAATACATAAAAGAAAAGGATATATAGAAGAATACATACGAAAAACTGAAGGTAATGATTTTATATAAAACTACTAGACGAATGTAAAATCGCAAAATGCTAAAACATTTCCTTTGGTATAACACTTTGAAGAAGCGACAGAAAATGAAAAAAATACTGCGATTTAATACTTTACTTTTAATTATCTAACTTCAAAGACAAAGTTTTCTTGCCTTTCCTGTAAATTTATTGATCATTTCGTAAAAAGATGATATAATTCAAATGCCCATTAAGCTAGGAAAACACATCCATTAACCTAGCAAATATTTAGGGCCAGTGACACCCCATGAGAAGTTCTAGGTTAGCAATTTTGTGACTTGAATTTCGACAATCATCTCCACAGAGAGGTGCTTAGTTTATAGGTCAAATTAATAAAATACACATGTAGCAGTAACTGGAAAGTTCACAATAACTAATACTCTCAACGCTATTGCACAGTTACAATTAGAATTTTGCAAAAGTGGTCAGCATTTATTTAAACATCAAACAAATAAAAATCATCAGAACTACCCTTAGAACCACATCAAATCCATTTCAACATGGTGTTTGTCAAACCATCAAAACTCTAAAATTTTCCCAAGCATCAGACGTGTTGTCGTAACTACCAGAGGTCTGGTGATGCTCGGGGTAACTGCTTGATTGTATTCACCCCCTACCGAATTCTAGTATTGACAAATGTGAAAAATACAGGCATTTAAAATGTATAGAAACTACTCTTGACAAAAAAATAAGTTTCGAGAAATTGAATTAAAAATAATTCAGAGTATTTTTTGTTTTCACTGTGATAGTTTTTAATAATTTTTTCATGCTGTGGGCCTGAGGCATCTGTTTATAAGCAAATTTCCTCCAGTCATGAGCATGCATTGAGGAATAAGATATTGCATTGATTCATGTAAACACGTATCAGATATGCCCACCAAAAGAAGATAGGCAAGTTCCCATCAGATCCATGCGGCATGCGTGAGAAGCCAGTATGGTTTTAAACGCCTGTATTTTTAGTTACAAAATTTTAATAATGTGTACTCTTTGTTATTTCATTCTTTGGATGCCTCCCTGCCTTGGATGCCCGGGGCCATCGCCTCGTTCGCCCCTGTCTGCGCGCCCCTGATAACAACATATTGTAAGTTTCACCGCTGCTCTAAACGCATGCGCAGTATAGCATACTGCATGCACTTGTGAACGCTGGGTTTCCGTCCCAGTGTGACGCAACTATAAAATCATAGCGAAGTCGGAAAGTTCGCAAACCTGGCTCTCTGAAAATATTGTGACGAAGTCGTGAGTTAAAGTGCATGCGGGCGCTGATTGCAGCAGACAGAAATTTCGCCTTAAAAATACGTCATGAAGGTTCATAATTGCTCGCTTTGCGAACCTGGTTATCTTGATGAGATTTCGCAGCTGGATAACAGCCGCTGGCATTCGACATTTTGTTAAATCGTGATTATCCGCATCCACTGACATTTGACATTTTGTATTTATTACGTAACATTCCGACCTCAATTTGGCGCCCCCAAAGTGCTGCGCCAGGGGTAGATACCCCCCGTGCCCCCCTTAGTTACGCCACTGGTTACTTCTGTCAAATGGTTTAGACACATCTAAGAATGCTGAAAACACTGGGGTATCATTGCTTGCATAATACAACACCGTCTATTTAAGTAAAAGAAATACACATGTCAGTGCCACGTTGCGACTTGAAAACAAACTGGTTGTCTGTTGCGGCCACAAATGGTGAGATGCAAGACAAAATGTAATGTTCCAACAATTTGGAAATTATAGTTGCAAAACCAACAGGTCTATAGTTCCCAGCATCACTTATTTCTCCATTCTTGATTGTACAAATAGGCACAATGACGGTTTGCATGCATGCCTGTGGCAATTTTTCATGCATATGATTACACATGGAATAGACTATTAGGTAAATGCACACACATCAATCAACAAAACATGTGCTCAGCAAAATTGCCAATTTTGCCAGCTGCACGAGTTAAGGGTAATTTACAGGATTGTCCATGGGACATATTTGTCTGTCCTATCACATCACCTAGCAATTTATGCCTGTCCCATCCCACGGGATTCCCATTATATTATTAATATAGAATACAATTCAATCTAAATTATTAATTTTATGAAAGTTTTGGTTTAGCATCTAATAAATAGGACTACATGCACAAAGAGACATGCAAAACAACAAAATCTATTGACTTAAAATTCAGAAGTATAGTCTAAGTATGACAATTCAGTATCATTCTCAACCTTTAAAAGGTATCAATATCAACCTTTAAAAGGTAGAAAGTATAAAAACTAAGGTTAGCTCTGACGTAATGAAGTTGCTATGACATGGCTACTGTCTCATGGGAAATACAAATGTGTGCTGTCCCATCCCATGGGATGTTTCCCATGGGATTCCCATAGGAATGACATTCCTATGCACAAGCCTGGTAATCTAGGAAGCAGAGATTTAATTTTATAACTGTTGCACATGAAATCACCAGTGCTTTCAAAACTGTCCTGTGAGTTTATATTTTGTTTCACAAAATTACCAGTTTCGTAGTTTTTTGTTGAATCCAGGAGTGCCACAAAGTGGTTTTCCCACATCTCAGTGACTGTTTCATTTCCAGTTGCACATCCCACTGTAGATGGTAATCATGTTTTATTGATTTTTCTGATATTGCGCCAGAATTTTTTGGGAGAGTTATTCTGCAAAGTCCCACCACTGCATCAGTTTGTGTCTTCTCCTTGGACTTTTGACTATGCAATGAGCTTTTGACCAATCGGAAATTTCGAAAGACATTTCGTCTTTCGTCCTGTTGACCTTCCTGTCCTTTTGTTCTTCTGTTCATCTTCCTGTCTTCCTACCTTTGAGACGTTCAGAGCCTTACGATTCGTCCTTCCGTTCACCTTCTCGTCTTCCGTTCTTTGAGGTGTTCACAGCCCTGAAAGGTCTTTTCCATTACGTCAGGCCTGCACATGTCAGAAAGCTCAAAGAACCAAATTTTCAACATAAATTTCCAGCGGGCCGCAAAAGTCTATTTCATTTCAATGTAGAGATTTCGTTGTAGTATGGACGAAATTATAGAACGACAATTACTTATTGCAGGACGAGTTTTTGCAGCATTTTCCACAATTGAAAAAACTCTCACGGGCTGCAAGAAAAGCTTTCGGGGGCCACATGCGGCCTGCGGGCCGTGTGTTGTGCAAGCTTGCATTACGTGTTGCTTGCAGGCTTGTTGAAAGTTTGTTCCCAAATTCAGTTGCGTTCAGCCTGCAAGGCACTGCAGTGATTTGTATGTTTCAATGGGCCATGTGACTTGGTGTTTCCGAACGCTTTCTTGAATGCGCTCATGTCTCGGCAGATGTTCGTGACAGTTTCCCACTGCTTTGTGGAGCTTCTCATTTCTATTCCCTACTCCTATTATTGAAATCTTAACACAATTTAATTCACTACGGCGATCAAGTGTTGAAAAAAAGTTATAAAGATTGTTACACAATGACTATGATGTTTCACATTGCGTGTATAAAAATGACCGTGATGCGATAGGAACGTAATGCATTCAATCGTTCAAAAGCTTTTCGCAGTCAAAGTAATTGCTTCCACTGTGGGATCATTTTATTGTTCACGAAGTCGTTTCTCTTGAAATATTTCTCTGTTGTAGCTGAGACTTTGCCTTTCCGCTCGTTTCAACTCTCCGTCACCCACTTCTTCTCCAAGATCATAATACTTTAAATTGTATGGGCAATAATATACGTGTCTGACTTTTGTTCGTTCCGATTGCCATTTTATTATTATCATTGAGCAGGGCTTCCACTCAATCGTTAAAGTCACCGTACATGAATTTTAAATATTTCATTGCGATGTACAAAATAATTGCTAAAGTTACACAACAGCACTTTCGTTAGTTCACTGTGACTAAGCATATTAATCGTTAACTTTAGTAGACCTTCGCTGGGTTGATATTTGGGAAACAGAGTTGATAGACTCGTTGTTGTTTCCAATAATGTTGCGGTAAACTCCATTTCTATCTTAAATGAACAAATAATTTTATTTATTCCCATGTTGGTTGATTTCTTCGTCACCTTTGTCTAGTTCCCAGTTGGCAACATACATGCAGCCACCATGAGTTTTTATCCGCATGCGCAGTATTTCGTTCTTTAAAGTTATCGTTTTTAGTGTGTGAAAGTCGAACGCTTATGATAGCTTTCACAAACCAGGAAGTACAACTGTCAGCTCTTCGCTGAGAGTACCATTGCTACTTTCTTTTTCAATCATTCCGTGGATTATTTCGGCATGCTGGAAGAATTCAACAATATTTTGTTTCTTTAATCAACAATGCCGTAGGTCTATAAATTTTACCAAAGACATTTTTCTTAGGTCTTTTCTCACCTGAGATACATTACGTACAATGAGTTAATCGATATCGCATTCACACGCACGTCTGAACAGGTTATGACAGTTATAGTTAATACAAACACTTTCTCATTCAGGCAGTTTTTACTTTTCAAATGAAATTGGTATAATTTCGATATGTTTACAACTGCTGTTATTTTCAGAATAATTTTCAGAGCTATAGTAAATTGAATTTCTCTCGTTATTGTCCACCATGTCTTGATCGGTCTCTACAGCTCTTCCTTCATTATACACGTTGCAAGCCGAAAGTTCTGTAACATCAGGTTAGCCGCTCTTGGTAGGACGCTTAGTTTGATTCCGTTGTGTTGCAGAAACCGTATTTGATGATCAATCGCTGTTGAAGTTTGCTGCTTGAATTGTCACAACAAAGGCTTGCATTGACCATCTCTTGTTCCGTAGGCAAAGTACTGCAGGGAATATACAAGACTGCAGACCTGCTGTTGCGCGGAATTTGCGAAGTGTGGACAGTGGCGTAACTAGAGGTTTGAGCCAGAGGCGGCGAAACTTAGCTGAAGGGGCCCACTGACCACCAGCATGGGTGGCGGAACCTTTTTCAAAGTAGAGGGCACAAGTGCTCGTTGAAAAACTAAAAAAAAATATTTGTGGTTTGCATTGGCAACTATGACGTCGCAAGCATTGAAATTTTACGTCATTACCTATACACCATATGAAGGTCTAAACAAATTACACTATTTTAAATTACTCTCGAAATGGGAACTGTCGATTGGGTTGAACTTCAAATCCAATATTCTATACCTATCCATTGCTTCAAAAAACATTCAGTCCGATATGAATTATGTTTCAAAAAATACTTAGCTGTATAGGAAAGCTCGGACTCTAATGAATGCGCCCGAGCAAAGCGCGAGCCAACGAAGTCGAGAGAACGCCTACTACGAACCATAGTTTTAGTCAGGTCACCTGCAACATGAACGCGAAAGGCCAGACAGAAGGAAAATATATGAACAGTGACAAGGCCCAAAGAAAAGAGGCCGAGTTAACAATTTAGTGAAGTGGGACCGTGGGTGGTGGAACAAACATACAAAGCAAGCAAGCTTGCGTTATCCGATATAAATGGTAATCAAAAACTCGGGCGAAGCCCGAAGAACCCGTGTGTCGGAGTAGCCACTGGGCTGTTGAAAACGCCACGCACACAGCTTAAAAAACAGGCAAAAATGACACAGCATTGATACCTGTCTTAACATCATTCAAAACCATCTTGAACATGAAAGCATGATGACTGAATACTCATTCTACAACTGCATTAGATACAGGAATGCAAAGACAAAACACACGTAGCAACTAGCAAGTTGTCTGTAAGGATGCTAATTGTGTTGCTAATGGAAAAATAAATATAGCTGTTTAGCGTTGCCAATACAAAAACAAAAACACAATTGAAATTAATCTGTCAAACATTTCATTATGCGTATAAGATTCAGTAAAATTTCACTATTTGGAATGATGTTAAAACGCTTGAAATTACCCAAATTTTTTAATGGCGTGGCACGAACTTATTCCTACACACAAGCATATGGGTGTCGGAGGAGGGGCAAGAATTTGAAAATTTCAGCAAAAAACGCTGTTTTCTTAATTTTTCTTAATCGCGACCTGCACGGAATTTTAGATTCATTACCGATGCAATACTCAGAATGGAATGTTAATGAAAAATTTGATTTTATTGTAAGGTCCATGAAAAGTCTTGCGGATACACACATGCCTGTTCGGAAATATACAAGAAGAGAATATAAACTCAAACAAAAGCCCTGGATAACACAAGGGATCATTTCTTCTATCAAACATAGAGACTACTTGTTCCGCGTTTACAAAAGATCGAAACTACTTACAGATTTCGAAACT
>Ga0210059_1000530_pt1 | contig 49368 bp, 35 predicted proteins | sample Ectturendosymbi2_FD_188042 | JGI IMG/M metagenome (GOLD analysis project Ga0210059, IMG submission 188042) | Ecteinascidia turbinata endosymbiont from Florida, USA - Sample 2 (SPAdes) (version 2) | ecosystem: Host-associated > Tunicates > Ascidians > Unclassified | place: Key West, Florida...
TCTCTAAGATTCTCGCCGAGGAAAATGTGTTTTCCTACTCTGAGTTTGCTGCATTGAATCCAGCTGAATTGGTCGAAATAATTCTCTTCGGACACCTTAAACTTTCTAAAATTCCGTCATTGCGCTTGTTTAGACAAACGTGTTTGTTTTTGTCCAGAAATACACCCTTTTAATATGAACTCGTTTTCTGTTTTTACTGTTTCATTTGTGTGTATGTGTGTCATTTTTTTCTGTGTTTTTGCGTTGCCAATGAGCTCTTCAGGCCTTGGCCTGCCTTCATTGGCTGTTTTTCAATAAATTCAAATTCAAATTCAAAGGTAGGCCTAATCAATTCAGTTTTCTCCAAGTCAGTCATTCTTCGAACGAAAATGCCATTCAACAAGAGTGAAGTAATTGTACTGTTTTCGTAAGTTCAATTCGCTTGTCAGTTTGGTTGATTGACGTAACATTGAAATGTCCTCGCCCCTCAGATCTTCACTGCAGAGCTTCTATTTACAACTTTCGGCTTGATTAAAGACTGGTAGCGGTATACTGTCTTATGTCCAATAGAGCAGCATGCTATTAGTCATAAACATGGACACAACTGCGGGGCACATGAGCTATGCCCCCGCCCAATCCAAATGAAAGAAACTGTTGTGTTATCATGCACGTCGTATACAAAACAACTTCAATAATCTTCCGCTTTTGGCTATTCCAGTTATTTCGCTAAAACATCTTCATCAAGAAAGGTCATAGCACGGTTGACTGACCACGATGACGTCATAACACCGCTCCGAAGAGGGTCCCCGCGCCTAAGTCTTGCGTTCGAGTAAAAGTGAGTCAGAGCAGTGAGTCTGATGCGTCAATACAGAAACAGGTTCCTACTCGAACGCAGACCATACCAAAAGTATAAGAAAAGGACGTAACGTCACGAAATCAGACGCATGCCCTCAAAAAACGCATGGGACCCATGCCGGGTGCATCCAGAAAAGCGCTTTTTGCGTGTGAGGGCATCTGAGCGATATTTGCTGTTAGCAATATTTGCTGTTTGTTTTTAACCTAAATCAGGGGTGTAGTGGGGTGGAAACGGCGTTCTTACACCTTTTTTAGCACTACAACCCTCGTCTTGCAACCAGAAACACAACGCATATTAACCATATTCCGATTCGATACATGTTTACCTCTATAACGTACACAAAATGCGTAACTGTTCTAACGTACACATTCAACAGAATGTCACCATTTGTTAACAAATGTCAAATCAATGTGATACAATTGTTTCTACCTTGGTTAAAATACAGACCGACCTCCATTGAACAAAGTTACATACCCATGCCTTTAAACATTTACAGTATAATGTACTTGATAATTTTACAACTGACAAGCTGTTGGTTTACAGTCATCTTGAGCCATACGCGTAGCCAGGGGGAGCCTAAGGGGCAATGGTCCCCGACATTTTTATAAAATATAGTCATTTTATGCCTTAAGAGGCGGTATCCCAAATAAAATAGCGTTCTTCGCGTAAAATCAAACATTTTGGCTCCCCCAATTTTTTGGGCTGGCTACGCTAGTGTCTTAAGCATGTACATTAATTACACATCCCATTCTCAGCTAATTGGCAAACTGATTACGGATGTGACAAATGTGGCGATGTGATTACGCCACATAATACGTTGAATTCGTAATAGCAGTACCGGATTAACAATAGTAGCAAACGCAACAATTGCTACGGGCTTCGCGCTTTTGGGCACCCCGTGTCCCTTTGTGTTGAATTTGTTTCTTATTATATGCAAGAGTGGATATTAGAATTGAGGTGCTCGAGGCAGACTCTCGGAAAGGGGGCCCAAAATTTTGCACTAAGCTTTACAGAAACTTCATTCGCTTAAAGTAAGCTAAATATTTCTTTTTGTCTAGGAATATGCTTCTGCGCGAAAGTCCACTCACTCATATCCTAAATTGTTTGAAGTCATTTGATTTTAAATTGTTTTTTGTCTGTACTTTATACTTGTTGACGGCCCCTTATGACACATTTGTACATAGTTGTGCTTCAGTTTGACAAACGTATGAATTTCTTTAGACTTAGAGCTTATTAAATGCTATTAAATGTGGCTCTTCAGGCCCGGCCCTACCAAGTGCGGGGCTCAATGCAAGACCTAGGCGTGGGACCCACTGACCAGTGGTGTTATGACATGATCGTGCTCAGTCAAAGGTGCTACGACCTTTTTGATGAAAATGTTTTAGCTAAATAGCTATATAAATATAAAAAACGGCAAATTATATTGGAGTTGAGCCCTAATTGATCTGCATGCACAGTACCAACAGTTATTTCTATTGAAGGGGCGCAGACATAGCTCATGTGCCCCTAGTTACGTCCATGTTTATGACTAATAGCATGCTGCTGTGGTGGACATTAGACAGTCTACCGCTACTACTCATAATTAAGCTGAAAGTTGTAAAGGAAGCTTTGCAATGGAGATCCAAGCGCGAACGCAAGTGCAAAGTTACGTCAATCAAACCGAACTGACAAGTGAATTGAACTTGCAACGCAATTCACCGTTGTAGAACGGCACTTTTGTTCGAAGAGCAATCGACTCGGAGAAAACAGCTAACATGAACTGATTATACCTTTCTCGCTTTCGGTAACCACAACCGTACACGCGTTCTTTTATAAAGATAATGTCTGGGCGCGCGATCAACTGTGCACTTCATGACGCAATACAGGAAAAAAAAAGAATCCGCCCAAGTTTCCCAAAAGCTCTGACTTGGAATGCAAACTGCTTTTTATGAATTAGAACTGTTTTGATCTGCGCAAATGTGTTGATCATCCAGCAGACTACAACATCTTCAAAAAATAAAACTCTATAACATTCGCAACAATTCGCCCATTAACTTTAAACTATAATGAACATTTATGAAACTGTCGAGGGGTGCCCGAGGTCACAACGTCTTTAACAGGTTTTCTTTTCGGTGTCCCAGCGCCTTAAATTTAATTTGCATGAAATTGTTTAATGTTTGCACCAATAAACTCAACTCAATTAGAAATGTAATGTATAAAGATTTCGTAACTTCCGCAGGTTACAAATGTAGAAGCACTTATCAAACGCAATACATAATGCGCGTGCTTGATTCATGAAAATGGAAACATATAGCCTCCTATATTAGGATAAGCCACAACGAGTGTGCTGGATAACTTTCACATTTGTGGCCTTGTCTATTAAGCTACAGCGCATTTTTAAGTGCCCTTTGCGTTTCTGAACCTGGACTTGGAAGTAAGTGGCCTTTATACCTATTTACGTTCGCAAATTGGCAAAATACGATGAAAGTTTGGTGGGGCGGTGCATGATAAAAGTACTGACACGACGGACAAATAACGCGGAACAATTTTATGGACAAAGAAAAGGAGGAAAATTTAAGTGCAAACTCTGCACAAACTTTTGCGCTGGTTTGCATAAGATTTTTGGCTTCCATGGGTTCAACCTCTCATCTTCTGTCATTTGTTTCAATGTCATAAAGTTTTTGACAAAATATTAAGATACAATATGTTATTTATGTAACACTGCAAGCCTTTGTCAAAATGCAGACAACTTGCAACCAACCAAAAACATTCCAAAACAGGATCTTTGACTTGACAACTGAATAACATTACGTTGGCAGTATTTCCATCAAAGTTAAGACGACAAACATTCATTTTGACCTGTTCATTGCGAGTTGAACCACTACACACCTTGTTTGCAATAGCTGTAAGTCTACTGCAGTCTTAGCTGGCACCAGTAACATTAAACAAACTCCATCTACAGAGTGAGTCATGGTGGAGTGCAGATATAACGCTGAACCCGTTTGATAGCGGTCGATAATTTGAGAAAAATAATCGTTCGTTCAAACGAGATAGTCGTTTGCGAACAATGAAATTTATTAGTCGTTTTTACAATACTCGGAGCGCAGGGAGTATTTGATAAAAATTAACCATATGCCCAATCCAAACACCATGGCGCGGGGCCCCCATAAGCGCGGGGCTCAATGCTGCTGCATCGGTTGCATCGGCTTAGGGCAAGCCCTGGTTGAAATATTGTAGCTAAGGAATATCTCTTCCAGTCTCCTCACACATTTTGATTGGAACCTTGTTTCTTTTACCTCATATTGCGGAAGCCTCATCATGTGTCTGAGCTGGCAAATAACGCAGGTCAAGATATTTCACTACTTGCAATTTAAAAAAAAATAAACATTGCACCAAATCAAACCAATTCAACGATTCCCAGCAGTTTTTCGCCAGAAATTCCTTGGTTATTTACAGAATGCATCACAACAGTCAACAGCCCAATGCTACGTTTATCTTTAGTTTTGTCACATTTTACAGAAAAAAGTCCATTTTCTAATGATTTTATTTTTCCGACTATGCCGTTGTGTACCGTGGATTATTTCATTTTGAAATGTAGGAGACATATAGTGTACTTTGCATTTTCAGGAATTGTCTTCAGAATTTGTTTGAACTTTGGATGCAAGAAAAATCCATCATTTTCAGGAACATACCAAATTGAATTGATCCAACTTTTGGATTATCATCTCTAAATGCCACTTCATTGGCAGTCATATATTTCACCATAACAACGATTTTGGCACAGTAATATCTGTTTTGTTCAATTTGTTCTTGACACAGTGTATCTTCGACAGTTTTCTTTGCTGCCCAATGCTTCGTTTTCTCAATCCACATAACCATAACTGTTTCATAAGTTGCAATGTTTTGTGAAACCTCTATTTCATTCCAATACCGTTGCGATTATGAAATCCAGCAGATATAAACGTTTCATCTTTATTGTTGTGCTGAGTAAATGTACGACAGGCGTAGCGAAAACAAATATCTTTTTCACCTGAGTTTTCAACCGTGGTCGGTCAGTGTACCAAGCAATTTGACAAGAGTAGCGAATGGATCCAAATCCTGAGCGTGGTGCAGATACATGCAGAACCGTCGCCAGAAAGTTTTCGAAAATGGAGCTTTACGTTTGTTCAGGGGGCCTTTGCATTCTGAAATTTGATAAAAACTCCACCAATTTATAGTGCTTCAAAACTTAATTTACAGGGGCTTGAAACTTTGTTTGGGGGGGCTAAGTCCCCAAAAGCCTCCCCGTGGCGACGAGACTGGATCCATGGCTGTTCAGGGTGGTCTTTATCCAACCTGACGGAGGTTGCATCTGGGGAAGTGATGGTCCTGATGCTGCAGCAGATATCGTTTTACCCACTACAACTTTATCCAGACATAGACCGTATTCTTTATTTAAAAATTGCCTAACTATTGACTTTGTTTGCAAATCTATCGGGTGCCTTCAGCCTTTTGAGCTACACAAAAGGTTGTTGAAGGGCTGCAAAATTTAACGCGACAAAACTCATAAGTTTAATCACACGCCAGCGACCTCAGACTCAAAGTCAATCACACTCTTCGTCGATGTGATAACCATTGAGCCAAGGCAGTCAAAATGCATTCATGGGAGTGTGTCAACATTATGCCTTTGATTGACAATGCTGAAGTTTATGACTAAGGGTTTCGAACAGAATTCTCAGTTGCGCTTGTGAACCAGCTGTGGGGTGTGATTGCAGTTGAAAAGCAATTAATTCAATGATAAGCACCAAAGAGTGGTGCTATTTCAATTATTGCTCTAGAGAGCAGAACTTTTCAAAACTTTGTTTTTGTGGGGAGACCTAAGGGACCGCTCGTAACACCCATCGCCGCAGTTCTCACACGCCTAGTATAAATTTTGATAATATCAAATCTTTGGCATAAAGATGTAATATAAATTCGCTAGCTTATAAATTTGACACTTCCCTGCAGTTTTTGCGTGTGGCGTAATGAGGACCTCGAAAACGTAAAAAATACCAAAACTCTTTTCTTTTTATTCAGTCTAAATCAGATTTGAAATGACGAGATCTGTCATAACATTTTGACTGCAAAAACTATGAAACTGGAAGGTAGTGCAGTCAAAACTCGAAAGAAAAATCTGTAACTAAGGTGATGGTTTTCGCATCTAGGTGGCAGGTACGCAGACAAGGGCTTCCTGTTCGGTATTGCGACCGCAGACGGAACCACTTCTACAAGCGAAAAAAGAACCTCTAGCCGTACAAAAAAAGAGACAACAGTTAGGCCGTCGGCGGGTTTGTGGAGCTCACACTCGATGCAACAGCCCTGCGAGGCTGCTTGGAGTTTCTTCAACAATCCGAGAGTGAAGTGCCGTCCGTTGCCGCGCATACCAGTTTCGTCGCGCGGTGCGGGAGTGTAGCTCAGCGCTGTCGCAACCTAAACGCTGCGACAGAGGCAGGGGAGCCGGAGTATACATGTTCTTCTGGAGCATGTATAGCCTGCGAGAGATGGACAGACGACTTATCCTCACGCTGATTGTGACGCTTGCCGTCCAGGCGGCGCTCGCCCAAGGTAAGAATCGCTTCAGCTTGTGGTTTTGTTATTTTAGCTTGCATGTACTTTGCTGTGCCGCAAAGCCCCGTAAAGCGCTTGGTCGCCGACTGACATCATACGTACTGCAGGAACGAGATACATTACAAACACTTGACCTTTACCTTTAAATCAGGCAATACTACATCTTGCTAAGGGTTGTTAAATCGTAAACTTTAATTTCGTTTATTCTTCCATGTTTTGACAATAACATTTATCAGTAAATCTCGCACGCGTTAGATGATGAGTTTCGCTAAATTCAAATGTGCCTGCCAAGTTCAAAATCGTGTTTGGCGTCGAGCGAAAATTTTCCAGGCAGATTCAAACAATTTGCCCAGCAGTTTAGAGCATCTCGTGGTGAATGCCTGATGATCTACTTTAATTGAGCAAAGCGTTCCGACACACTTCTGATTTTCGTACGCTAAAATAGTAGATAGGCTTCTCAAAGACAACTAGTTTATTTTATGTTTGGGTTATCTCCAAATAAAGTAGTTTTTATAGTTCAAAAAATTTCTGCGTAAGCTCTGTCTTTTGGCGTAACGCAGCTGTTACCTAAAAGAAATTTGAACAACATGCCACAAAATAATGGAACTTTGTCAGTACGGCTGCAATCAACTTTATCAAAACCTTCATCACAACGTGATGGTCCGTTTCGCTGGATGCAGGAGTTTGTATCTGACCAATTATCTTGTTGTCCGTGGTGAAAGGCAAGGTAATGAAAAACATCAAGTGGTGCGAAACAAGTTTGGGATTTTGAGGACCTTAGAAAGATTATCTCTGCAAAAATAACGTCTTGAAAATTACTTTCTTCATACTAAGCGCAAAATAAGCCGTGTACATGGCTCAAGTGGTCTATTGTTCAGGTATGTTGGATTTCCGTTTCCACTTAAAGTGCTCTTCATTATTGTGTTCTTATTTTGAAAAGGGTCAGTATAGACAACGATTTCAGTGCGCCTAATTAGAGAGCATAAGTAACAATACGTTGAGTTGAAAAGCTTCTGGGTCTATTCACAGTTTTTTAGCTTTTTGAAAATAATTATGAACTGATTATTAGCTTATTTAAAACATTTGCCCTTCTAAATTTGCTATAGTCTAGTGTAAAATTGCAATGCAGAATATTTCGCCCTTTTGGTGAAGTTTCAATGGCTTTGATCACTGAATTTGCAGAAGAATGTAGTATCAACTTATTGCCCTCAGGAGATGCTGTTACGTGATCTTACATGTATGTAAAACTTAAAGTCGCGTTATCCACAACTGCGTTTCGTAACTATCTAAAAGCTAAAGTTGAGCAATGAAGTTGTATGCCGTGTTCTCTAAGTGAAACACATATCAGCGATTAGGAAAGAACACATAATTGCAAAGTGCAAATGTTTGCAAGACACATCCTCAAATGCATTGTTTCTGAAGCTTGGCATAACCGGTTCACCAGCTATAAGAATTATTAAAAATGATTTAAAGCAAAGGGTGACACAAATTAGCTGTTATTTTAAACTAACAACCTTGTGCGTACAACCGTTCGTGTGCTAAACGCTTCCCAGTTTGCTGTTACGTACCAATAAGTTGACAATAACCCGGCACTTGTCCGTGAAATCATGCGTATCGGAGAGTGAAAGAAGGCTGTCAACCTCCAGCCGTCTGGGCGGGAGTGCAGACATCCGGAAATCTAAACTGCATGGCAGTGAAAAACTGTCCAGCCTTGACGCAAAAAGTTAGCACTGAAGAACAAGTGATCTTGTAAACGTTTTACGCGATATATTATTTTGGCATCATCACCCCACTTGCGCCATTGAGGAAAACACAATAACTGAAGGAAAACCGTAGGTATGCAAGCACTCACGTTGCGGTTTCGCTTTTGACAAGCTGACCTGGTTTGCGTTCACTCTAAAACACGCCTTGTAAACATGAACAAGCGCAAAAGATGAAAATGTGCACGGTCAAGCGCGCCTCAATTGCTCGTTTTTCTGTTTGAATTAGCATAGTTTGCTTCCTTCAGCCTCACCCGTAATCGGTCGCGGAAATTTACTCTACTGTTTTAAATCATATGTTGGAAAAGTTTATTCGGTTGGTTGGGCTGTGGCTATAGTCACACTGTGCATTGTTTTGACATATCGCTTCGAACGTGATTGCGAAGATCTCTTTGCAGTTACTTACTGGGTCGTGCTTTAATTCAATAAAAGAAAAAATAAATTTTTGTCGGATGGAACTTTTGGAGAATTGCAGCGCCCTGCGTTCTTGTTTGCTTGACAACCTTTCTGAACAAAGATGCAGTGGTTGTCAACAGCAATCTAGGGGCATACTTCATGACGCCTAAACGAGAAAAGCTCCCGAAGCTTTGTTTAAAATACAATTCTCTGTGTTTTGTTAACATGTGAGTACTTCAATTGTTTGTGCTACGCTGCAAATGTAATGAAAAGAGGTACAAAGATAAGTTTTTCAATTATATTTCCACTTTTCTAATGATATTTTGGCTAATCCCTTGGAAAAGCAAGTTTGTTATTTTGCGAAACGTGTTTCGTTTCGTTGGTGAAAGGCAAAGCACTTGTCACTGCAACGGAACATTGCTTTTTTGTCGGGTGCTGATTTTGCTTTACTGAAATGATGCAAATGGTTGCCGAAAAAGGGTAGATGAACGCGAGAGCTGAACTCCAAGTACGTGTGCAAGATTGCAAAATTTGCAAGTACAAGGGAAGACTGCCAACCTTCACTGAGCAACGCGTGATGTTTTCATAGCAGGTGGTTTGCACTCAACCGTGTGAATTTATGCAATGATTTATGGTACTTGAAAAATGGATTTAGGTAATAAAGTACTTGCATGCAAGCGATAGATTATGCCGTCAAAATAACAGGTTCACGTTTGCATCGCACGGTCAGTTGCATTTGTAATCACTTTCAACGAGACGACACTGCGGAGATTCTAAAAATTCTACCGCGTTTTGCTTAAACCACAAATTTTATCTGGTGCGATTTATCCGGAGCATTTCGCTAGCGGGTACTCTGATCAGCGTCTGCAAGACATTGTTAAACTTCAGTCGCGTGACGATCGCTTTCCTTGGCAGGAGATCATCCATGTTACCACCCATCAGGTCTGTTGTTTGGTCTGAAGTTAGCTAGATGTGGTGCAGGGCACATTCGTGACTAGTAATTGCTGGCTTGGTCCAAACTATAGGCGCCGGTAGATCGGTATTCAGTAAATCCCTTGCACCCGGTTATGTCTCACATGCCACCCAGATGCGAGCGGTTCGGAGCGCTGCAAAAGTCGCTTTCCCGAAGCAAACTTAGGCTTTGTATGCGCAACAACAATTGCGGTTTTATTACAAGTCTGCTAGAGGCAATAATCAGCCCAAAATTCAGGGTTTTAGAAACTTGCGGAAATTGTACGTCATAACGATGAAAAATTACAAGGAAAAAGAGTGCCGGATGTCACTTCTTTGTGTCTGGAAGAAAATTGACATGTAGAATCGCGGAGATCGTCACAGGCTGTGCGGAGCAGAATTTGCGAGCAAGGCGTCGAGCGAAGATTAACCCCGCTTGTCTGGTCGATGGTTTCAAATAATTTTGGTTTCCTGTAGTCTGCATCCTGGTGTCCGCACTTCATTCGGAAACATTCCGATCGTGCCCGAAGTTGGGCTTAGACTGACGCGTTTGATTCAAGTTTACCGCTTTGCGGTCTCATTAACATAATCGTGCTTTTTTCCTGGCGGTAACGCCACAGGAAGCGCCACCATGCGTGAAAATTGTTGGTGTTGTATCCGGGTGGATCTCTTCCGCGAATGAATCTTTTGGCTCATCTTTTTCGGGATGTTGTACGTTTGTTACCCCTTCAAGTCTTTTTGGTATTTATGCAAAGATGGTAAATCTGCCTCAATGGCCGGATCGGGCAAAAAGGCAGAGAAGTTAGCGTTTTGGCCGCGTACTCCCCGCGTCTTTGAACGCACGCGATTACCTTAACGCGCAAACCGTGTAAGTGGTCTGTCGGGGAAGCTGGGATGCCGGTCGCTCTCAGAAAACCTTGAGCACAAAACGATCAAATACTTGCTATCTATGACCACGAATGACGTTCTTCAAAGTTTTAAAACCCTTTGAATCATTTCATCCATCGGTGACTCATATGCTGCGCAGAATCTGAACGCTGGCAACTTTGCCGGTTTTTGCGACTTTGCCAGACTGACGCTACTTTGCGACGCAGAGATCGCATGTTAATTTTCGCTTTGCGGCACGAGCAGCATGTTTGTTGCAATGCAGCATTCGCCAAAGCTTTGTTCAGCTTGCAACCGCTTATTTTCTATGAGTTAGTTTATTATTGTTCTCGCAGTTGGTACCACACTGGAATTAGTTCTTTCTAGGCTACTGCTGTTACTCGTACTTAGTTTCCTGTTCTACGCCACGGGTTTATTACACAAATTGCTTTTTCTCGTACTGAAAGCAGCCGAACTCTTGTAATTACTCTTAATGTGATTGGCATGATAACGGCAGAGTAAAAACTTGACCAAAATTTTTTTCGACGACATGGCAATGAACGATCAATTACGTCGGTAAGGTTGCGAATGAGGAGTCAGGCGGTTGTGTAAGTTTTCTTCAAATCGCCTGTATTTACACTGCACTCTTGCGGTTAAACTGATGTGACGCGCGAGGGCAAATGGTAAAATCAAGTAACATTTTTCCCGATGGTATACGTATTGGAAAGTAACTTCTGTAACTGCAAGTGACAAATGTGGTGTATGGCCGAAGTCTTCTTAGAAGCAATTTTTTGTAAACAAATGCCCAGCGTTTAACAGGAAATTAAATATAAATCGATGTTACAGCAAGGGGTTGCTGTTTACTAAGAATAAACGAAAGCTTAATATTTTTGGAAATGGTGCGTAGGAAAGTTTATTGTACCGTAAAAAGCCACTACCTTTTCGTCACAAGTAACTCCTCAGACATTCAAGTAGACCTTCGTCCTCCTGGTAGACATTTTTTGAACTTTGACGGCAGCTTCTAAACTCTTGCCACACCAGGCAACTTTCACGACCGTTTTTCTTACCTTAGTTTGCGGCTCTAAAATTTGTTTTTGAAATGCCTTTGCAACATTTGCATCGCTAGTCATTCCTTTGTCAAATTCCCAGCCGCTGGTAATAGCAATGCATGACAAGCGGGTTGTACTTCACAAAACACAAGATTTGGCATCAAAAAGTCATACAGTTCGTAAAGAAACACTTTCTGTAAGTTGGGTGTTGTTTTTTTTCATGCTGTCCATTACTTATCAGTCGTAACCAGTAATGTATGCATCGTATTTCTTCTAACTGCATCCGTGCTTTACTTGATTACGTGGTTTATGCTGTTTACGAACTAATTTAACCCAGCAATTGCAATTACTGGCATGTCAACTAATAATTCTTACATTGACAGCTAACTTTTTGTCTTGCGAGGTGACGTTTCATGCACTTCATTAAATAAAACGCACGCAAGGTTCTTGAATGTCGGTGGTTCGTGTTGGAACCTTGGATAAAGGACGTTCTGTGTATGAACTCTAACTGGCGCCGAGAACTGAGGTTTGACGTCGTCCAATTGGCTTCAAACCAGGATAATGATAACACGAATTAACAGCGGCATTCTGTTGTAATTCGTAAAATATGTAATGTATTAACAAAGAGCATGCCGCCACCAAGCAATAAAACATTGAATATGGAACTTTCGTTTTGCAACCGCTTGCTGCGGCGCATAGTCCCAAAGCATCTGTAAACAATTTCAGTGAAAGGGTCTTGATAGAAACGCCTCATGAAATGCTTTTTTAACCTTTGGCTTAAGAAAGCAATGCCACGAGCGGCGAAGAATTGCTGGAGTAAAATTATTTCGGCGCTCAAACCTTGATTCAATCTCAGGTGTAGTTTGTTGGTTAAAATGAAAAAAACTTATTATGGATAGCCATCTTAGTTTGACCCGGCCAAAATTAACACCAACCATCACCTAGATGGGCAGCGAACGATTTAGCATAAGGTCAACGCCTGCATCGAATAACAGGGCTTACTGAAACAGCGTTGGTTGAATTTTGGTTGCGATTACGTTAAGTTAAGCGGATGTAGGTCACGCGCTATGGGGTTTGGTTCTGTCGAATAGAACACCTTAACAAGCTGTGTGATGTCAAGATGCTCTTTGGTCACAGTTTTAAGGGAAGCAACTCGAAACAACACCATAACGAGAAAAGACGATTGTATTAACTGTAAAATGAAATGTTACTATCAAATCTCGCGCAGTGAGTCACAGAATGGTGGTACACAAAGCAAAAGGTTTTGTGATATTCAGGCCTGTTCGTTGCTATGGATTTCGATGCGTAATCCTTGCGTTCAGCGATTTGAAATGATACGATAGAGTTTCACCAGGTGTTAAACTTTCGTTATAACCGTTTGATTTCTGCTTATTATTGAACAAAGAAAAAGTTCCCCAATTTGGTATGTAACACGTTTCTCTCCGCTTCTAACTTAGCTAAAATACACTGTTGATTACTCGCTACAGAAACGGGTGTTGGTGGTGGAGGCCGAGGATGTCTATACAGAGGGCAACCTTTCCAAAACCGAGACGTTTTTAAACCCACAAAATGCGAAGTATGCGTTTGCGACAACGGCAGAGTTGATTGCGAAGTGATAGTTTGCGAAATTCTAACTTGCTCCGTCCAAATCGAAGTTGAAGGTGCCTGCTGCAAGCGATGTGCGCCCGATACAATTGAAGGTAATAAACCGTAATCGAACAACGGATAACAATCTTTAAATGTAAAAAACTCGTGGTAACAGTGGCACACTTGAAGTTTTCGTTTCACATGGGGAGCCAAGATTAATTTCACAGACTAACACGCGCTGCTCGCAAACAATTTGTCTGTTGAAACAGGGGTGGGGAACCTATTGGCGGTCACAGGCCGTATCGTTTATGGAATATCGCTGGCGGGCCGCAAAAATAATTAATTTCATTTTGAAATTCTAAGGAGAGAAAGTTATGAGGATGAGAGAGGCTTGTCTTGACGTACTGCCTAAGTATTTGGTTTTCATGGAATAAAGTTGCACTCTAACTTGGGTAGCGAAAATCCTGATGCTGGACATGGTAAATGTTCACGTTAGCCGCACTTTGCCTGCGTTCCGCAAGTTTCTCACTCCTCCTTTAAGAAATGTTGCGATTAATCTTGTGTCTGATGCAAAGATCTCAATGAAAATGTTCAAGCAACACATCGCTCTTTTATGTTAGTTTCCTTAGATTCCAGCGCACCAGAACTCCTAATGCACAAATCCAATTACGTGAATGCAGCTGCATAAAACTTGTCCATTTTAATGGGCATTTCTTTAATCTTAAGATTTAGATGTCGTTTCGTTTGTGTAATATAAACTTCCTCCAATATAACTCCCATCAGAATCTCGCAACTTTTGCAGAAACGTTGCGTTAGTAAATTTGGCTTTCCTAGAAAGATTTAACAAATGAATTTATCTGTGCATGCTTTACGTAAATTTTAGTTTGAAGTTGCTCAACCTCACCATAAAAATTTTTCACCTGATCAGAAACCACCATTTTGCGAATATGTTAAATTTGAATTTGTAAAATAGTTGACTATGATGAAACTTGCATTGTCAGGATTTTAGACCAAGGTGTCTAGTTACTGATTTGTTAAAACCAAACTCAAAAGTTTATCCTAAGGTCATTGTCACACTAAAAAGTACTGAGTGTTTTTAAAGCAAAATTAAAGTGTTAATGTCTTGATTTTGAATACTTCGCGTTTTCACAACTTTCATTGGTTCATATAGCCTTTGGTGGATTTTCCCCATGAGTGAATGTGGTATGTGTTTCATTCTTTTTGCTGCATGAACCTACACCAACATTAACACGTGTAGGTTGCTGTGTGTTGCGCGACCTTCTTCAAAGTGTTCCGCCGAACAATGAACACGACGTATTGCAAGTTCATTACCTCACAATGAGCGTGAATCAACTGCATAAAACACTTATTCAATCACATGCATAAAACACTTGTTTTTCAGCAACCAAAAATATCGTGGATTGAACCCTACCTTAGACAACCACTAAGTACACCCTTATTTCTTGGTGTTCCATGAAGCGAAATAGCAAGACTTGGTGTGCCGTGGCTAAAAAAGTTTTGAGAAACCCTGGGTTACAGGAATATTTTTTGTGTGATTAAAGCTGTTTGGGAATTTGAAAGCCTTTAGCAGGACAAGTTCCACTTAAGATGTTTCTAATTATTCTTTGAACATGTTTTGCAGAGGTAAGTGAAGATCTGGGATGAAGAACTGAATCGTGAAAAATGTCAAGTGCCACTTTCGCTGTTTTTGTGGAACAAGTTGTTTGCTACGTCTCGTCTGAGAATTGCTACGAAGCATTTGCCTTAAATACTCTGGTTCTGAAAACAATATGGTCCGCTTTTCCCGCGGAAAATATCGGCAACGACTCGTTTTCACCAGTTGACCATAAACTTGTGCTCTCTTGTTTACCTCAAGATTATCACATACATTTCTTTTATTTAAATATGGCAATACTGCTTGTTATGGTCATGTTCATTTGTGTTTTAACAATTCCTATAACGTTTTATATAATAAAAAATACTTTTCAAGACATTAATAACAGATTAATTTCAACAAACCGCATCTAATTTAAGCTCAACTGCAAGTTCTGCAACAGTTCTTTGTCAACTGTGTAAAAATTCAATGTGTCTACTTTTTAGAAAGGTCAAAAAGGTGAACCTGGAGATATTGTAATTGGGGTAAGTGCTGTTACTGCATTCGTATCTTTTGAATTTGGATGAAAGTTACGTGTTTACTATTTTATCAAAAACCTGTTCACGAAATTGCTGGTTTATTTGATGTAGTTTGATTTAAATCAGCAACAGAGTAAACTGTTGATTTATGAATTTTTCTTATATCTAGTCTCTTTCAATTAAAGCACCTAAAGCTGACGCAAAAGTTATTTTCAACTCCCAAAAAATTCATGTTGCAGGGCGAAGGACCACCTGGCCCAGCCGGATATCCTGTGAGTATGCAACGTATAGTATATATTACTCTAAGCTTCGTTTATAATTGTTGAACAGAGAAAGCGGTAGAGGGATGCAAAAGTCGACTGACGTACAAATTAAAAAATGTGAAAAGTAAAACAATATTGGGCTGAAATGTCACTTGAGGCTTTCATAGTTGTTAGAAATGGATTTATTTTGACTAAATATGTCACTGCCTATCACTTTCACAGATTTGTATCGCTGCATTTGTGAAAATCAGCTACTTTGTTTATGGCAGCAAAACCCTATCTGTTTGTCGTGCAGTTCTGCCTTGTATTTCATTCGTAGTATCTTTCATCGCCAAGCACATATAAATTTTTGATTTGCGCCGCCTTTACCGATTTCGGGCATGTGACAGCAAATCTTGCATTGCACTGACACAGTACTGGTGCTCTGACAAGCATCTTGGTCTAGACGCGCATGTCTATCACGTAAAAGAAAGATGTAACAGGAAACATTATTTGCTGCACAGAATCCACAGTTATAAAAAAATATTTGTGTTGAACTGTTTTTATTTACTGTAATTTTTTGCTCGCTGAACTCATCACAGAAACTAGCCAGAATGCATATCTTAAGCATTTCAAACAGTTCTGTTTCACGAGTAATATGACCACTCATGAGTAACAGCTAGAATCAGGCAGTTCAGTGACACAAGGATATTTAAGATTTTGCTCCGGCGGCTCACATCACTACGGTTCAACGGCATTGCCATATGCAATTTATAATGGCTGAGATATAATGATGTCGTGGCTGTCAAACAGTCTCTTTGCAGTTCAGAAGTGTTTTTACCAATCAAATGCACAGAGAAAGATGTGGAAATTCTTGCGAAATGTGGAAGACATAAAGCTTATTGCTTCATTTAATAGACCTCTATATTGTCACCATTAATTACACCAAGCACATCATAACGGTAATCATTTCGTTCCATAGTTGCTGCAGCACAGTCTCATAAATGACTGCAATGGCATCAATAACCTTTTGCTTTAAGCCAGTAATATTTCATATCTCTTCCACACTTAGTTCTCTAGCTTCGCTGAGTCTGCGTGTCGGATTTTGTTTCAGTAAACCATAGTGCATATTGCGCCTTCTCTTGAGAAGTAGCCCTTTGTGCAGGGTTCCATTTACCACGAAGTATTTCATCAGCAGGGTACCTGGATAGCACAAATACATTGTGATAAAAAATTTTTAAAGGCCGAGTACGAACAAAAAATCTTATTGAAATATATCATCAAGTATTTTAGAAAAAGTTTAATAGTTTTTAAATTGCAAAAAAGCTACATTGTGTACACCACAATTTAGAGGAAGTAGCTGTCAGTCTACCCTACGAGGTTGTTAGTGTGCAGTCACAATGCAAAGCGAAACGCAGTAATTGCGTATTTATTTTTTGTAGTTTTTACGTTTTTTTCTATCGCTTTTTTCAGGGTGCGCCAGGAGACACCGGACCAGATGGACCTCGAGGACCTAGCGGAGAGAAAGTAGGTTGTTATGTTGTTTGCTTTGCGTTTATTTAGCAAGGCAGTAATTATAGCATTTAGTGAAATGGTTCCATCCTATGGCAATAATCGGCTTCTGCTTTACGAAATGCGCATCGCAAAGCTTTGACAAATGAGTCTTTGTAGCAGATTCACCCATAATCACTTATCCTGTGATGATAACATATAGGCTCTCAAACTCTCGGAACAATGTCGTTACTCTTTGGGGTTGCTTACAAATGCAATTAACGAGGCTACAATGATGAAAAATTCAGATATATACTCTTGTATAAAATCATATCTGCTTACTTTCTTCATAATGGCTTGAAAAACAAACGTTTGCGACTGCTGCCCTACTTACAACGAACGAAAAAGTTTCTGCATTGTGTTAAAAATTTTAAATATTTTTGCCTTGTTAGGGCGAACGTGGAACCCCTGGGAGAGATGGCGCTCCTGGAGTTCCTGGGCCACCAGGACCACCTGGACCACCTGGCGCAGGAATGGATGGTGTAAGTTTTGCGAAGCGTGTTATTATTTTGTGTTGAAGAGTGGCAGTCATCATATGTAGCGGAAACCGCAACTTTATAGGAAAATGTGGCCAATTTGAATCAAACTGAATCAAACTCAACTGCTGAGCTAGTTAACGTTCTGAAATATACAACAAAATGTTATTTAAACATAAAAACTGGTGAAACAAAGTTATGTTCGTGATCGTCTAGCAATTTAACGAACCGTGTATGTCGGTTAGTTGTTGACAGCAACAAGGCTTTGTTACTTACAACAATGCACATTGCAAATACGTGCATCAAAACATAAAACCATTTGTGCTATTCTCAATGACACATCTCTAGTTATTAGATTTAGCCTTAGGGCTAGGAATACAATTGCGAAATAGCTTTCTAAATTACATTACTATGACATCAATTTTGTTTCACTTGACTTTCAACTTTATTTTAGAAATTCTGGCTCGTTAGCAGTTTTTAAAGTAGTTTTGTCAAACACCGACTTGCCACTTATTTTCTCACGAATGTTTGGATCTCCGATTGCTAACGTGGTGATATTGCATAAACAACGGTTACAAGGTGAAAGCAATTTGCGCGTTGACACACAAATTACTTCTAAATGTAATAACCGTTAATGTTCACGACCGGTTGTGAAAGCAATCTTTAGGCTATACTTCCACAGGAAGATCAAATTGTCTTGACTACATTTTCAAAATAACGAATAGAATTAAACGAATTTAACACGCCTCATTAGTACCCACAAGCAAGTCATTTTAGCACTCAGTAATCCCAACGCAACTGTTTTACCGACGTGTTCCTGGGCAGAACTAAATAAGTGCCGACAGAAATTTCCTTGGCGCCATACTTTGTCTTCATTTATGGACAGCTTTTCGTTTTTTTTCGCTTTCTGCCAGGCCACACGAGTGGCCAAAAAGTCTACAGCAATGCTTAAATAGCATTTTTGCTTCCTCAAGTGGACAAAAAGAGGAATCACCTGTTTGGTTTCCTTGTGTCGAATGACAGCCAATGGTTTATAGACATGGCCTTTCATGATGTTTATGCGTCAATATTTTTGTCTCGTGCCGAATTTTGAAAAGCTTCCCTGCTTGGGGTTTTCTGGAAATAATTTTGCAGTTACGTTTATGCGTAATGACTCACCCTACAAAGGTCACTGCTTATGGTCTTAGGCAAGTACTATTGTTTAACCCTTTCAATATGGATTTTTTACACCGATTTAAAACACAATTTTTAGCGTTGAAGCATGTTTTCATGAATAAAAGTGGTTCAACTTGCAGTTTCTGTTGTTTTTCTTTAATTTTTGCACACCAGAATTGGGACCATTTTGTCCTTTCAGTGCCCCGACAGTACTATACTGTGGGACAAATTTGTCCCAACAGTACAGTACAATACTGTCGCTCAACCATTGTCCAGTCAAGCGTAAAACAATGTAACAGATCAATCTGTGTTACGCGCAGCGCCACCTAACCGCCCAATACTGAATTGTCCCATCCCAACTTGATTTCATTGCGGGATGAACGTAACCGTATTGGAGGGCTAGTGGCTTGAGACAAAAATGTCCCTACAGTATTGAAAGGGTTAACATTGGAGTCAAACTTATACGTTTCGAGGTTTAATTTTATTGCTGTTGTGAAAATATTGGCCAGAATCTGAACCTGCTTTGTTTGCAGGGACTAGCAAGCAGCTACAGCGCTGGGTCGAAGGGACCAAGCGGTGTCATTGCTGGTCTACCGGTAAGCTTGTTGCACTGTTCCAACTTCCTGTCACTTTATTTTCTCAACCTGTGAAGGAAAAGCAATCTTCATTTACCCAATACATTGATTCATTACCCATTGTGAAACATTTGTGACGCGACGCATTGCGGGCGAGGTTTTTGAAGTCCGGCTCCATAAAGTAATGGAAGGCCGCAAAAGATAGTTTTCCGAAAGTAGTCATTGATTATTATGGAAGCGGCCCTGAAGCTAGCTATGGAAGATAATTGCTCGAAATATTCTTTTTACTGAGTTATCATTACGTGTCGATTATCTCTCAGCGTGAACAAGGTCTTTATTTGAGAAAACCCAAGTTCGACAGAGACGCACAGTTTGCTACACAGTGGTTCTTAATCTTTCCAACGCCGCGGCCCCCAATTCCTGAAGATACTGCCTTGGGGATCCCTCTTCTGCGGTTATGTCATTAGTCACAGTGTTAGTTATTATTGTTTGTGCATATGAGGGTTAAAAGAAAACACTTCGGCGTTTCTTTTAAATCCTCGGATTTTTCGCTGGGGAACCTGTTAAGAGCCACTGTGCTGCAACAAGGTGAATTTGATTATTTCGCGTCAGTGCGAATTAGTTAATAAAACGAATCTATTAGACTGAATTACAAAAATATTCTGAAGTGCATTTTGAATTATGTTGGCAGAAGCAAACATTCTTTGTCTTGTTTGAACGTATAGATTGCGTTAATTGCAGTTTATTTAAACATATAAACGTATTAACTTACTCGTTTTTCCAAAAATTTTTACCACAGCAGAAATCATTTGATAAAGAACAAAATGCACTTTTTCAACTTTAGATAGAAGCTTTTAGCAATTTTGATATGACAACACCACAATTTTTTGTAAACTGTCTTAAATAGTTTACCTGTGACTAAAATGCAATCGTACGACTCATCATCTATCTATTCACAATTCACATCTCTTTATTTGACAGGGAGCGATGGGACCAAGAGGACCTCCTGGCCCGTACGGCCCTCCGGTAAGCTTTGATATATCACCAGCCACTTTTGGGTTTTCAAACTTTTACTTCAGTTTTATCCTGATAATGCCACATTAGCGAATGATCTACGCTGCTTACTCTCTTAGATCAAGTGTGCGCACCCGGCATTTAACTGCCTGGCCGAAAGTTCCTAGTTTATCACGGTTATAGGTTATCAGTATGCTTGCTGTTGGAAGGTTTACACTTTAATGTTTGTGTCTCACAACCCTTCGTCGTTGTGGGTTTGTGAAAGCACAACTCGTCAATCTGAATGAAACTTGTGAAATGGCAAGCTTAATCGTTATCTAGGGATACTTTCTACGAGAAAAAACGAATGCATTTGCTAAACAAATCATAAAGCTATAAGAAATAAATAGTAATGGCAACTGCAAGGCCATGCAGTTTGTGAAATAGGTTGCTTTGGTATTTTGAAATCGCTTGCTATTACTTGATAAGGGTATTGTTTAAATTGTTTCGCTGGCATGCAGGTTGCGTGAAATTAATATTTTGACGTTTTCTGCTTGTTGTTAAAGCTAAATTTTCTTTGTCGCCAAGGTTGTTTGATAAATTTTTTTTCAAGTTTTGAGACTGCAGCAATTTCTAATTTTCTTACACTCTTTGTTTAGGGTGCCCAAGGTTTTCAAGGACCCCCTGGTGAACCTGGCGAAGTTGGTCCTTCTGTAAGTTACCACATTATTTTTAGCATGTATTTTATATCATTGAAAGTGTAACCCATGTTATAAAGTGTTCGGTGATACACGCGGGTACAACGTGTGGGCGCAACAGCATGCATTGCACTGGTGTCGATGGACTTCAGGTTGACGGGAACATCGTTTGATGAAAAGCTTTGTCTTTGTGCTGACATGTGATATTTGCATGGAGAAATTATTGTAACCGTGTGGTAATTTCAATATGCCGTATATCTTTGTTTTGCTGTCGGCTTTAACTGTCGTATTAAAAAATTACCTAGACGCTCGCGTTGTAGTGATATTAATGCTATTTACTAATATTTATCCAGGGTCCAACGGGTCTGATGGGTCCACCTGGACTGCCTGGAAAAGATGGAGAAGACGTAAGTTTATGGTGCAATTGGTTTCAACCTTATTCAACAAAACGTTTTGCTCATTTGTGCAAAAATTGCTTTATTTCATTGCGCAAACATCGTAAAATTTATTTAAAGCTACCAAGCAGTGTTCTCTTTCAGAAATTTTCCGAATGGTATCATGTAACTTGTTTTGTAGCCAATGCTTAGCTTTTTTCTATCGTTGCCAAAACTTTTTTGCAATCATTAGACCACAACTTTAATGAAAGCTGTGATTTAAAAAAGAGTGATTCTACCTCAAAAGTTGCTTGACGACAATGCCACAGGTTTTTATTTTTCATACGATCACGAAGTGTAATTCTCTTAAATAAGGACATTTGCTGTACCTGTTCATTCACTCTGATTCGGGTTTGATTTTCAGGGAGACGATGGCAAGCCTGGAAAAGCTGGGCCGCTGGGACCGCCAGGACCGCAGGTACTTTATGTTTACTGACTAAAGACCGTAACGCACGAAAGTAATTTTGTAATAAAATAACTTGTTACGGGATATATTTACGGTACTCACTGAATGACAATGACATGTTTCATATTCTGTGTTGTGGTTACTGCATGAACTGCATAACTTGCAGATCAGATGCCTAGTGCTTTTTTGTGCTAAGTTTATGATTAAAACACTGGGAAATTTTTTTATGCGTGATGTTGTGAAGTAATTAACTTCATTTATTTGCAGGGTCCTCGGGGATTTTCTGGAACGCCTGGTTTACCAGGTGCAAAAGGACACAGGGTATTAGAATTGTTTTTGCAAATTTCTAACACTGCAAGTTGTCACATTTTTGTTACATTCAGTAAATGCTTAAATTCTGTGCTTGTGGTAGCGTGCACCTTATATTAATAATCATATTTTATTTTTTTGCGGCAATTAACTAAATTTTATTTGGTAAAAAAGCTAATGAAGTATAAACACAATATTAAAATGAAGGTCTGCACAAAATAAATCAAAAATGGAAACCGCAAGATCAGCAACTATGGTGCAAATGTGTATTTTTAGAAGTTTGATTAAAAAAAAATAAATTGGTGCTTCGCTTTAATACCGATAAGTTAACAGATGGCTATCAGTAAGATAAGTGCTGGAAACTTTGATGAAACAAGTACCAGTAATTTATCGTAAATCAACAGAGCTGAAAGAGAAAAACCATTTCAAGAGATTTTTGTTTCCTCGTTTTGCATCACATTTTTATGTATCTGAAAAGTTGTAATTGAGAGCTCTTTTTTTGCAGGGTCTTTCCGGAAGTAATGGAATTAAGGGCGAAGCGGGTGCGCCTGGACAAGACGTAAGTTGACTTTGTAATTGTGTGGATCCGTTTTAGTATGACAATTTTGAAGTACAAGGAATCGAAGATAGAGTTTTCGCTGAAAATTCCAAAGTTGGTGCGCTTGTCACACTGCTTGTTTACTTAAACTAAAACTCAACCGGTTTTTAAGAAAAAGTCAACAGGGTTCAACCAAAGTCGGAAGGGAGGTAAAAACTTTATGGATCATTATTGCAACTCGAAATATTTCAACTACGTTGAAATTAGATCAGTTGCTAAACATGACTAAAAAAGCGTTTTGAAGTATGATTGCTAATGAATTAGCTGTGATACTGTACAACAAAAAACGGAAAGTAAAGACTTTTTTTCATACTTAAGAAGTTCTAAAAAAAACTTTGTGAGTTCTTTTAGATTTAGAAGCTGGGTAAGTTTCTCAACATTTACAAGTACTCTCACGTGCCAGAGTACAACAAGTTTCCACTGAGCTGTGAATGCATCAGTGTTTAGATATATTTGCCAAAAAAAGCACGAATCCACACACGCAAAGTTTTACTTTCAAAGTTTGTTTCATACATTTCGGAAACCTTTCGGAACGCTTAGTTACATCATAGATGGAAATTATATTATCACAAACTCATCATGAAAACTCAACTGTATTTTTCCATACACCTTTAGCTTAGTCAAGGACATTGTCACCAAGTTGGCACAACGCATGTTTTGCGTTACTCCCTACACATATGCTCAACGTTTTCGTCGTTTTCTAAACGATAGGTGTTGTGAAGCAATGCAAACACCCCATACTGATAACATAATATTAGGGAAAGTAAATCAACTCCAAAAAATCCCACTGATGTTTTTCAAAACCTTTTTTCAACCATATTATCATGTGTGAGTATTTGCAAAGTTCGACAATTTCTGGTGTAGCCAAGAAACAGCTACAATTCCCACTGAACCTTTAAGGAACAGCAATCTATGTGTACATATTAAGATTGTATCGTAATTTTATAGGGAAAAACAAGGGGCTTTCCAAGGCGTAGGCGTACCAGTGTTTGCTGAAAACAAGTCTTTTTGTTCAGGCACTTGGCTTTGAATGTAGATCAGTGATTGTTCTAGTTTGCTGCAAGCTTTCGAGGAATCAGCCGATTGGGCTCTACTTTATTCTTTTTGTGATTTTTCAAGCTTGCACATATCTGTAGTTAAGTAACTAGTCTCCAAAAATGTGACACAAGCGAAACAATCTCAGCAACTTTTTCAAAGAAATCGATTTCACGTAACATTACATCCTCAGTCCTAAAATCTCATTCAAACAGAATCATTTTCATTTAAACATTGTGAGGAAGTTGCATCGGAGGTCCGTTGCCGGGCTTTGCTTCTCGGGAGGGTCAACAAACACGGTGGTAGTGGTCAAATTCAATGAAGGGCTGAAAATGGTCGTCTTTACCTACGGATAAGTGGAGCAAATGCAAGTGGGTGGGCGTCACGCTACAGATACCTCCACTGGTGAAGACCCATTTGCAGCGGCTACATTGGTAGTGCCTGCAAGAAAAAAAAATTTTGGCAATGCAGTTGCTCAAAATGTTCTAATTTTTTTGTTGCAAGTGCACAGCAAATACACCATGCGGGCATCTTTCTCAGATTTCGTAACACAAACGGCATGTTTTACAAGAACTTCACGGGCTGTTTGAATGTTACTATCCGACTTTAAAATTTCTTCCTCATAAATATTGTACCAAATTTGGGTGAGTTTTCAAGGTATTGAATATTTCTGAATTGCTTCGTTGACATAAACGTTTGCATTCTCCGACGTTTGAAAAGTTATGAAGACCGTTGATATTGAGGTGTACATATATTTTCTTACATTTTCCTTACAAGTATACCTTGCAATGTATTGGTTGGCCAACATAAAAACCAGGAATACCATAAATTCTGTTTGAGGATTGGAGAAAATGCGATTTGTTTTTCTTTGTTTCTTCAATTCGCAGTAGTGTGAAACAAAGTAATAAACTTCCTGGTTTTGTAGGGAGAGGCTGGAGCTGCCGGTGAACCTGGACCTGCCGGATTAATGGTAAGGCTTTAATACTGTCGTGGTGAACGTTTGTGGTGCTTTATCAAGGGTAAAAATCACTTCATTTGTTGAAGCGTTACAATTACCAGTCGCCACAGCCTTGAAAGTCAGACCATTGTTTTATATAAATAATTTGAAGAAAAATATTATTTTAAAAACGCTTGGCATTACAGTCTATGGAAAGAGATCCTTTTTCAGCAAAGAATCAGACACTTAAGATGGTAGTCACATTTGTTTCTCGTAGTAGAAGATCTTCGGCATCTTAATAAATATGCGATAACTTCAAAAACTACAATATAATCCTTCGTTTTGCAGGGTCCCCGTGGTCTCCCAGGCGATCGTGGTCGCCAAGGTGGTCAAGGACCGCCGGTAAGTTATTTCTCATTTCAATTTAACCGTTTTCGCACTATTTTTGTTTTTAAATATTATTTCGTTTTTTTCATATCCTGTACAAAGTCTCATGCAATTGGATCAACATAATTTTTTTCAAATTTCAAACCACACCAATTGTTTTTCAGGGTGCAAGAGGGTCAGATGGTTCTCCTGGGCCAGCAGGACCTCCTGTAAGTTGTTTATTCTTTCAGATTTTTTAGTAGAAGTCGATGAGATGAAAATAATTCTTGAATTGCATTTTGGTTGCTTGCTTGCGCGTTACGGGTATGCCACATTTTTATACTGACGTTTTGTTCACGTGAATAATTTGCAGGGCGCTATTGGCAACGCTGGACCTCCTGGTTTCCCTGGAACACCTGGAACTAAAGTGAGTTTGCTGAATTATGTGCATCGTTGCAGACCAAAATCACTTCTAAATTCATGTACAAGTTAAAAAATGTTTTTGATGAATCTAGAAATATGCGCAATAATTTTCATCTGTTCAGCAAGAACATTAATGTGATTGGTGCAAATTTGATTTTTTGTTTTTTTTGTATGAAAAATAATCCACCGTGTCACAGGGAGAAGTTGGACCCACAGGAGCTAGAGGAGCAGAAGGACCACAGGGATCTAGAGGTGAATCAGGAACTCCTGGACCCCCAGGACCTGCTGGTGCTCCCGTAAGATTTATATATTTTTTATTTTGTCCTACGTCAAATTAGCTACGGCTGAATGCTTTTTTGATGATTGTTTTCATCCAAATCAACACAATACATTCGCAGGTTTGATGATAAACTTTTACTAATCTGTTACTTCTATGGCTACCGATGGAAGGACTGTTCTGAAATTAAATTACTTTTGTGATTGCATGACGATCAATTTGTTGTTTGTAATCAAGCATTTTTATTTTTTCTTTTGCATTACTATTGCCGCTTATCTTTTCAGGGAAGTTCTGGTGTCGACGGAAACCCTGGAGCCAAAGGCTCTACGGTCAGTGGATTTCCGCAATGTCAAAAATTTGAAAAATTGGATTTTTATGTTCTGCGGTACCAATTTTGCCTTAAAAAACACTGCAATTTTTTGTCCGGTAGATTTTAGTGTTCACTGCAGGTATTGCGCTATTAGCGATTATCGAAAGTTTGATTTTCTTTTCAGGGAGCATCTGGCATTGCTGGACCACCTGGAATTCCAGGCCCAAGGGGCTCACCGGTACGATTTCTAGTTCTTGATGTACACCTGCCAAACTTTAGCTTTTGATGGAATCTACGTTGAAAGAAATATATAATGTGCTGATTCCCTGTGGTGCGCCATGTTGTATATTCTGAATTAAAGACCATTTTGTGGTTCTCATGCATTTACTTAAATATATTAAGGTAGGATTGGTTATATTGTTAAACATGACAAATGTTACGTTTGCAAACTTGATTGTAGGGTCCGCAAGGAAACATTGGCAGTCCTGGAATGAAGGGAAATCAGGGTAACCCTGGTGTGTCTGGTTACAAAGGTGATCAAGGCCCGAAGGGTGTCATGGTGAGTCGCGTAAGGAGTGCCTAACAACCTAACATATCAAATCACAATTTTGAAGGCTTAACTAAAGTAAACAATCATCTAGATTTCAATACTTACGTATATTGGCTGCTTGTAGACGTTTAAGAAATAACACATTAAAAATTTCGTCTATCCATTGCAGTATGATTAAGAGATAAGTGTCCTTTGAGGACAAGGGATAAGTGTTTTTTGAAACTTTACGTTGCAAATCGTCTACCCAAGTCGCAGTGGTGCGAAGAAGACTTCGCCCCATTTGTATTTACTTGCAAAGCGATACGTTTGTGCGGTTGTTACACGCCTGCTCGGTCTAAATAGAGTCGTTGTTAGAATCGATACCTTTTTACAGGGTTCTCCTGGTCCTCAAGGTCTTATAGGACCTCAAGGCGAAGAAGGCAAGAGGGTGAGTAATTTGAAATGAACGTTCCTGATTCAACAAAAGACAACATTGCATTCCGGACTTTTGTATCAAATAAAATTAGTGTGGGAACGTGGGGTGATTATTATTCGAAAAACTCCTTGATGTCGTTTTTTAATTATAGAGTTGTGCAGCCGAAATGCCAACCACCGAACAGTTGATCGTAGCAAAGACCATGGTCCACTATAAGTCGCGTTTACTTTAATGTTATTGGTTACGAATGCGGCAGTCCAGTCGTGTGTTTTTCTAATCTACAATAAAAACATATTTGCAGGGAGAACGCGGTGAAATCGGACCTGCCGGACCACTCGGAAACCCTGGTGAAAGGGTAAGTTTGTTAGCCAGTGAGTTGAAAGGGGCGGGTACATGCATACCATTAATTATTTGATTCTATTGCCACCCATTTACGTATTACGGTTGATGGTACTTGGGAAACATAAGCCTCTGAAGGAAAGTAGAAACAACTAGATCAGTGCTGCAGAGTATCATTAAGTAAAGATATGTTCAATGTTTTTTCGTCATTTTTGTAATGGTAACCGAATTTCCAATACGATTTTACACAGATAAAACTGATTTGAGGATTTGTAGTTCTTTTTTAAAATTAAAATTAAATGAACCAATGAACTTGGTATTTCAGGGTCCCCACGGAAACCGAGGCTTCCCCGGTCCAGACGGAATACCCGGTGCCAAGGTAAGTCAGTCTTATGAGTAAAAACGTAGCTTACCTGTTTCAAGATCTTACCGACTTCTTTATGGGGTGTTTGCTTTTCTCTAACAACTTCGCATATTTCACTGGAAAGGGTGCTACTGGACGAAGAGGTAAACGTGGCGGAGCTGGTCCTAAAGGCTCCACTGGTGACACCGGCCGAACGGGTGAACCTGGCCTTCCAGGCGCTAGAGTAAGTTACCCTTGTTTTGTCCATTCAACTAATTCATAACATTTTCTTGTCTGTCAAAATCTCCAATTATGGAATCAATTTTTTGTTTAGAACGGTGCTGAATTCTTGAATGAACAGATTGGGATATTAAAAATTGTTATAGATTGTTTTCCACTGCAGCTAGTTTTAGCACTTTTTAAATGGATCTGCGGTCACTTTTTATTTTCCGCAGTAGCAGGAATCTGTTTGGTCTTTATAAATTTTATTGTTTAATTATAAACATTGATTAATTTCGGTTGCGTTGATGGTTTTTGGAGTTTGAACAGGAGTCGGATTCTCAGATTTGAAAACGCCTCTTCGGAACTGGATCCGGATCCAAATTTTTTGAACAGGAGCGGAGTCGGAGTCTGAAAATGTGACTCCGGCCACCTCTACTACAGTTGTTGGCGCCGTATTGTTGCACAACTTAATTCACGTAATGGTACTGTACACAGTAAAAAAGTGGACGCAACAACCCTAACAACGTCCAGTCTTTTAGGGGTTTAATGACCTAAAAATGAAGCAAGGTTTAAATAGTAATACAAGCTTTGTGTGAAATGTAGTTTTTAATGAATGCAAAGGTATTTTTACGAATTAAGTTGAAAAAACTTTAATGTGAATGGTTTGCGCAATAAGGATGCAATTTCCAAATTTGCAAAATATCTAAAAAAGATAGGAGTTTATGGTGCACTTTTTAAAATAGAATCGTTCAGAATATATCAAAATTTTATTTTTTGAAAATTTTGATAGTTTTGTCAAAAAGGCGATACCCGGTTTGTCCTAGTGTTTACACTTGCTCGTGCAGCATGCTTTTTGTCTACCTTCATTTTAAAAATTGACTATAGCTTACCGTCAACGGTTTGAGGGTGGAAATGTTTTACTTACGGCGTGTGGAAGTTGCAAATTGAATAATCAAATGTTCGCACCACTTGCGCTGAGCTCGTCCTTACATTGCAAAGTTTAAGTTTCAGTTTTGTAAGTGCCATTACTTTATGAGTGGAAAGCCGACAATGGGCTATATATTTTAATGTTTTTGGCGCGACGTTTCATTGGGAAGTTTTGGTTTTTCATAAGTTCACATGCAAGCATTTGGAATTAAAAATGAGATTATAATAGCAAGTTTTGAGTATAATTCATTTGAGATTCTGCGATTTTAAAAATACTCCATCCACAAGACATGTTAAATTTGATAAATTTTCTTTAGAAGTTAACAACCCGTAATGCTACTTGTATCTCAGAACAAAGATATCCTTTATCTTTCAACTAATTTCATCTCTGTTTTAACAGGGACTCACTGGAAAACCAGGTGTCGAAGGAAGACAAGGACAACAAGGACCGCCTGTAAGTTTCCTCCGCCGAGACAGATTTCCGGTTTCAGTCTAGTCGGAGTAGAACTTGAAATTGTCGAACATGAGCTCTGGCGGCTGCTTTTGTCTTTTTTGACCACGAGCATTGACCCTTGACGGTCGTGCCATTTTGGCGTTGAAGCAGCTCAAATTTCAACCATTGCTGCACAAGAATATCTCTATTTTAAAAACCCAACTGCTATCGAGCTATATCATGAGCTGTTAGAGTCAACTCTCCGCTTGTCAGTGCAGTGTGGAGTCTATCCGCGCTTCTTGGCTTGATTGGGGCGCACCAATTTACCGTTTGGTGCTGCTTAAACGGGTTCAGAACAGCAGAGGAATGGAATAAATTTTAATTTTTTAGTTTTCGCTTGGCAAAACACATTTTGAAGCAATCACATCGCCCTTGATCCTGCATCAAATCCCACATTTTTGATTTATAACAAATTTCTACTCTTTCAGATGCAAAAGTGATCAAAAGTTTGTTTTTGGTTCAACACTTGACTTAAACAGAATGCAATTGTTTATTGCAGGGTGCACCTGGTGATGATGGACGCCCAGGACCTGCTGGTGCACAAGGACAAAAGGGACCACCTGGTCAGATTGGTTTCCCTGGAGTAAAGGGAATTTCGGTAAGTTTCCCAATGCACAAGTGTTTTCAGTAACATGTGACTGAAGGCAAATGTGTAGCTGAAATTTCACAGTGAACGATGTATGACTGCAACGTTTTGAAACATGTGAAGTCGTGTGTAAATAGTTACTGTACAAACCACCTGCTCCAGTTGATGCAAAACCTGCAAAACCGTATCTTTCCATTTAAAGGAATGTCTTTCTGATACAGGGAGAACCCGGAAAAGCTGGTGAAAAAGGCATTCCTGGACCACCCGGCTTGCGTGGATTGACTGGAAAAGATGGAGAAAGTGGTCTTCCAGGACCTGCTGGTCCTGCTGTAAGTATACTTTTTCGTGTTGCTTACGGTAAGTTTAAATTTGTAATAGAGATGACATTGTGAATTTGTGCTGATGTAGGAAAAATTTAACATATACGTGCAAGAAGTAACATGCATTGGATGTTTGCTGCATGTTTTTGAGGCATTTGCAGTATTTACAAAGTAGATCAAAATTTTTTCCTTTGAAGACGGCTTCTTGTACAAGTAATTTCCAAAAAAGGATTTCATCAGAAAAAGTCCTTTTGAAGTTGTTTTGATGGAATTTTGCCGATAATGTTTTCTGATAAATATCAGCAAAATCTGTTGTAGGTGCGTGCGTGAACATCAGTACTTCCTGTGGCTGGAATAGCAAACAAAACCCGGATAGTGTATGTCAGGCGTTAGCAAAAATATTTTGCACTCTTTCAAAGGGTGTTGCTGGTGAAAGAGGAGAGATCGGTCCTCCAGGTGCTCCTGGGTTTGTTGGTCTTCCCGGCCCGCCTGGCCCGAATGGAGAACCTGGAAAAACTGGCGAACCTGTACGTATATTTCTTGCATTTTCTTGGCTTGTGATAGATAGTAGTTTACATTAAAAAACAAAATTAGTTTTCTATGGGTTTTGTGTGCATTTCAAAACGATATAGAAAATCTGCAACAATTTGATGTCATGTATTATAATGCTTATTATACAGGGTATACCAGGAGAAATAGGACCCGGTGGTGAAGCAGGCCCAAGAGGAGAAAGAGGTTTCCCTGGAGAAGTAGGTCTCCCTGGACCTGGTGGACAGACTGGACCTCGAGGTAATCCTGGCATCCCTGGATCAGACGGACAGAAGGTGAGCAACAGCACTAAGAGAAACTAACGATATTAAAATTTTGTGAATGATTTATCGGCTTTGAAAATACGGGATGGGATATTTGCTGCAGGGTCAAATGGGTTCAGCTGGTCCGGTCGGAGAATCTGGTCCTCCTGGTTCCCCAGGTATTAGTGGCAATCGAGGTCCACCTGGAATAACTGGGGCAAAAGGTGAACAGGTGGGTTTCATGACTGATGTTGTTTGGTGCAAGACAAAACGTTTTTAAGTTTGTGTGCTGCTTGACAAAAATTATAACATAGTTGCTAGCTTTAATCATTCCTAGAGAAACAAGGATGTAGGTGTTCTTTTCATAATGAGTCGTGACTTAAAAATGGCGGCGCCATTGCTGACATGAGTTTTTAAAGAATGTGCAGCTGTGCTTCACAAAAAACGGTAAAACTGCGCTAACATTTCGGTGAACCTAACAGCAGACCTTCATCAAGTCAGTGGATGTAAGTTTGCCGGTTGTTCTAGCGAAACGTTAATGAAGTTTAAACGGTTTTGGTAAGCAGTGGCAGCTCGTGGTGGAAATCGCCAGGGAGCTACGAATTTTCCATTTCTGGATGAACATGCGGTGTGCTTGCATTGCCTCTGACTAATCACTAGAGGGCTTTCCCGTTAATGGCGCTTATAATGACAACAACCTGTTTAGCTAAGAAAGTAAAATCTCATTAGGATATACGTATAGTAGTTGGAAATGTTAGATATTAAAAACGAATTTAAGAATTTCAAAGGGAGTGGTTAAAATGCTTGTGTTTTCGAAGTAGGTGGGTAAATGCAAAATTAGGGCGAAACTGGCGGAATCATATGCATTGCATTTTTCATGGAGGGCTGCAGCCCCGCATCTAGACGAGCCGCCCTTGTTGGTAGCCACTTGTTACGGTTGAGTTAAAACTTTGTCTTCGTCACTGATGTCTGGCTCTACGATGTAGACCTAATTGACAAGCTGGCAAACGTGAAAGCACGCGTTACACTTGACTACGTTCTCAGGATGCAGCCGCCGCACATGTCTACATTTATTAATGCTATCTGCCGGTGCTCATCCGTGATTCTGGTTCTCATTCACCCTGATTAAATCCTGCTGTTAGTTGGCTGAAACGTCGGTGTCGTTTTTAAATTTTGCAGCAGTTACTTTCATTATGTATTTATTTCATTAAATCAAATTCAAATATTTGTGTGCAGGGTGACACCGGTGCTACTGGACCAGAGGGCGAACCCGGCAAAGAAGGACCGCGTGTAAGTTTTGCGAAGTCATGTTTTTTGCTTCTGGAAAAAACTTGGTAGAGATGGAAACGTCAAAGTCACCATTAAAAAATGGATATTTGTGCCCTGCAATAATCATGCATTGATTGTTTAGTATTTTGTTTAAGTGCCATTTTAGATATGGATAAATTGGTGTGCATTTTCAGCATTTTTCATATTTCCTCAAATCAAAATTTAAAAAGTTTTGGTTAAAAATTGTTTTCAAGTTTGATAGAAATTGAATTCGACGGTGTTTTCAGGGTCTCACTGGTATCACAGGACCTCCGGGACCTCAAGGTTTGAACGGAGAAAAGGTGAGAGAGCTGCCATTCGCATTTGCTCACGTTCGGCGGTTCTGTTCTCAAATGCAAAACTTCTCTTTCGCTTTGACGCACGCATTGTTCGTCTGATTTTCAGCAAAGGTCATTGTGTCTGACTCCGCTCGCATTCCGCCTGTGCAGACGCTCGAAAACCGTCAAAAAAGTCTTCTTTCATGCGCCGTAGTTCCAGATCATTGCCTTATTTGGTGATCTTTCTTGCGCTCAGGTGCAATTGCTTCGCCACTCGCAGGTTTTGCAGCTCTGCATGGGTTTTGCACTTGCGGCAATTGATCTACTTCAGAAACGTGCACCTGGACTGTTTGAAGCAATTCGATGAGACAATATTGAAACCCAACCAAACATTTGCTATGTATCTTCTTAGAGCGGAAAGTTACTGCGCAGAAAATGTAGCATGTGCATAGTTTTGCTTCGTAATATTGATAAGTTTTAATTGGTTTTGTTGTGTCACAGGGAGACCTCGGACCTCCCGGTGAGCTTGGACCTTCAGGCCCTCGCGGAGAGAGCGTAAGTAGTTTTTGATGTGGTTGGCAAGAGCGCATTTACTCTGGTTTACAAGTTTTAATGAAAGGTGTGTCTGTAAGTGTCTCGAAATGTCAACTGTTGCTCACAGTAAGTTCGCGTGAACTTTTTGCGTAGTTCTAAAAAACTGAAAAAGTTAAAGATTATCGCTGAATGTCAGCATAGTGTGTTTTTTTGCTGATCAGTATAAATCGGTTAACACTGCATTTTTACTCAAATTATTTCAAAGCTGTTTCAATTTAATGTTTCAATTTAAACGTGATTTGCATAAGTTTCTGTCGATTGCCCAGTGAAAATGTTACATAACTTGTTTTTGAAAGAGCTTTTAAAACTGCACATTCGTGTGGTTGAAGCACTTCAGAAAAATAGATCTTGTTTGTTTCTCTAACAAAAATACCAATTCAGTAAATATTTGTTTTCGATCTTTTGTGGTTTGTTTTTCAATGAACTGGTAAAGTCAATCACACCATATTCTCTGTCTCTTCCTTTGATTAAGAGCAGACCCCAATAATTTTTCGGCAATGTTTCAAATTCAAAGACACTTACTAACACATATTTTAAAGGATATGGTTTCGTTTTTGTTCACAGGGTGAGCGTGGTTCTCCTGGTGCAGAAGGACCGCCAGGATATCCTGGAGCTCCTGTAAGTACATTCAAATTGCATCGTTGGGGCTCCTTATCTCTACAAACATGAGTTTGTAAGAAAGTTTTTAGAAATGTAATTGGAATATCATTTTCATGAATCAGTTTGTGCAACATCAACTACCACGATAACCTTTATAATGCCCGTTGCGTCATTCCACAATTTGCTGGCTTAATATATTTGCTTTATTTTGACCTTGATGAACTCCATATTCACAGCATTAGAATATTTATACAAATGATAGTACACGATACCAGGATAGGTCAAACATTTTTTACTATTTCACTTTTTGTATTTTGAAAGGGCTCTGAAGGTCAACCTGGCAAAAAAGGACCCCAGGGATCCCGCGGATCGAAGGGAGACAGCGGTGCACCTGGTCCCCAAGGACCGGCTGGTGGTCCAGGGTCTCCAGTAAGTTGAATAAAATTTCCTGTGATAAGATGAATTTAACATATTGTCAAAGATGTCGTTAGATTTAATACTTTTTCAAGCATTGGTGACTTTGCAAAGAACTTATATATTACCATGTTGATCCTTACAACAATAATAAAACCTACGAACAGCCTAATTATTGGTAACGAAATGCAATGCAGAAACCTCGTGCCTCGTTTGAAATTCAATTGCATAAATAATATATTAGTATTTTCAATTTTCAGTGCTTACTTAAACCTGTTTTAATAAAGGTTAGGTTATTTCAAACCAGAAAGCGCTTTCATACTGTAGGCACACGAATCTTTGTTTTCTTCATGTGCTAGCAATGGTGCGCCAAATCCTGCTTTAATAAAGTATTATTGAACCTGTTTGTAGGGACCAAATGGAGTTCGAGGACCGAAAGGTAGCAGAGGAGCTTTGGGACCTCCGGTAAATGATTTTTTGTTGTTTAGCGTTTGTACGAATGCTTTTTTCCAGGCTTCATGATAAGAAACTATAACCAGTAACTCTGATTTAACTCTAACATGAGTTTGATAAATGTCGGTTTTTACGATTACGAAATTTAATTCAAATCATTGCGGTTAATTCAAGTTTTATGACATTTGATCCGAAACTGTTTACATCATCTTTTGAGGCAAGTTTTGGTGTTATAGGGACCATCGGGCTTCCCTGGACCGTCAGGACGACCAGGAGCTCCAGGTGACCAGGTAAGGAGCTTTTAACTTCTCAGCATGCGATATAACTCCTTGGTAACAACAATAACTTTTCATAGTTTCATTAAGATTGCCACAAAACTATGTACCTCGACTTTCATGGCTGCTGGCAAAATGTGTGAACTGTCGTGTCCATTTCGTATTGTACCGAAGAGACATCTACAGAACTTTTTCCACCAGGATGTTTTTTTCGCTTGAGAAAAAGATTAACTACAAACAGGACTGGTTAAATGCGTTCCATAAGAACTGAGTTACAAAAGAATGCGAACAAAAACGTCAATGTTCATTTTTGGGTTTCTGGGTAGAACAACACAGCTTTGAAGAAAGCCAAAGATTTCAATTGCGGTATTTGCTTTGGATGGTGGATGCTTGTCCACGATTTGAAAAAACGGATGTTGTTTTTGAAAAAATTAACGATTGACTCTTGCTTGTAGTTGAAACTGCTGATTTTTTGCTCTTATTCATTCGAAAGGGATCTCCGGGGCAACCTGGAAATGCTGGAGAGCCTGGTAAACCAGGATCGAAAGGAGCACCTGGCTCCGAAGGTCCTGCTGGACCACAAGGACAGCAAGGTAAATCACATTTAAGTTTCAGAGTTATAAAAGTTTTCCGCATCGGACTTAACGATCGTTGTTTTTTTGCTTATAATGGATGACAATGTCAAAAGTTCAAGTCTTGAGGACTTCATCAGAGCTTTGAAGATGTGTTCAGGAAATGCTCTTGCAATAAAACATTTGCTTTAAAATCAATGAACAAAATCCCAATTAAACCTTTAGTGTAAAAGCGCATCAAACCTGGGTTCGACTAACATCTGTACAACACAAAAACGTTTGTTTTTATTTAGGTCTACCTGGTTCTGATGGCCAGCCTGGTGAACGAGGCGAGGCTGGTGAGCCTGGACTACCTGTAAGTATTTTCTCACATCGTTGAAAAGCAATTACCTAAAAATGGTCGATACCTTTTCATAGCCATCTCACGTCGTATTTGGTTTTCGTGAACGTTAATTAAACTTTTACATATTTACATTAAATAATTTTTCAAAAATTTAACTTTTGAATTAAATTATGGTGTGGTTAATAGCATGTGTTTCGCTGTGCAGAAAACATTCCACTCGTAGATGCATTTTCAGCTAAAAGCAGAGCTTATTCAAATATATTTGTGTTTTCAGAAACTGTTAGTGCGATTGACTAACTTCATTAAAAAGATGCAGACACATGCAGCAATATTAACGTTCGTTACAAATCCCGAAACAAGACTAGTGAAACGGCTTCACCAACACTTGCAACAAGTCCCTACATAACCAAGTTTCATCGCACTCTTAGTTGACATCACATGCATCTGTTTTGGACACCTTGCAACGATCAGTTTAAAGCATATGTCCACATATAGTCCATAAATTGTCCATAAATTTATGAGTCCATAAATTTCTTTATGGCTTTTAAACAGTACACGATATTATTCTGCAGGGCACACGTGGTCCAGGTGGTATTGAAGGGTCTCCTGGTGGAAGAGGTCTTACTGTAAGTGCTGCATTAACGATTGACTCTACGTTTTGTTTTATTTAAGCACACCATTTTCTCCAATGTGGTTTCTGTTTTGTACGTTGCAATAGACAAACGGCTGTTGATGCTTTAATCAGTTCTCTGTGCTTGGTGCATATAGCAAATGATTGGTTTTACTTTCACAAGAACTTTCGTTTGGATAGTTAAGAGGAGCGATCAATTCCAAACCTTGTTCGTATTTCTATTTCGCAGGGATTCCCAGGACCACCCGGTCTTCAAGGTGAACGGGGTCCATCTGGCCTCCAGGTAAATCTTTCTGGTTTGCTGTGAGGAATCCTTTCTACCATAAAGAAGGAAACGCAAGCTAGAGCAGTTACGCCTGTGAAAAAGCAAACTTGCTCTTAATTCAATAATGACTATGTGCAGACCTCGCTCTATCGAAACGAAAATCGTATATACACGAATTTGTCATATCGTAGCTACTACGTCACTTTTCGCTTCGGAAACATTTTGACACATATCACGGAAAAAAACGAATCACTTGTATGGAAACCAGTGATGCCGCAAAAAAATTATCAGCCATCATTGGAAAATTAATGAAATCTGAAGCAAATGCATTTCCTGAAGTGTTGCGACATATTCTCAAGAATTTCATCGCAGATATTACGCCCAACAATCGTCCATTCCACGCAGTGAACCAGTGGAACAGCTTATAAACGACACCTCATGCTTGTGGTATCCGAAAATATTGCTTTTTTAAGAACCGCAGGTGATATATCGGCTTTTTGGCGCGATTTTTGTGATAACTCGCGAATCACTGAAGCTACGTCCACACGTGAGACATTATAAGAAAGTTTTTTGACAGCGCATTTTTGAGATCTTGATGGCGAAAAATCCGATTTTGGTGTAGCCAAAAAGCAGTGATTTTGTTCAAAGACCTGTGGATAGAGACCCAACCATCTTAGAAAAATTCGTTCTGTATAAAAAAGTCGGACATGACCAAACCTTCAAAAAATTTAGGCAAGAAACTCTCACCGTGTTTTTTGGGGGTCTGCGAGGGCAAATGTCTATTTTAGGGGTGTTTTTGTCATTTTGCGCTTTCGATGGTCCATATGGTCAGTTGGAGCGTACTTGCGTTTTTTTCCTCACTGCGAATTTTACTACAAATGCCTTTGTCTCTGTTTTTTCTCTGTCGGACTGAGTGTCACCAATTCTCGTTGTCGGGGTAGTTTTTGGGTCTGGGTTTTTTTTTGCGTTTTTTCATCAGCAACTTAATGCTTCTATTATCATGAACATGATATTTGAAAACAGTTTAGTCTACAGGCCTCACTGTTACGTACTTTACTAAATTTGTATCATTTTTTCATGAACACAGGGAGAAGAAGGAAAACAAGGTCGACCTGGCTTGTCTGGCGAACGCGGCCCTCCGGGCGACATTGGTCCACAAGGTCTTTCTGGACCTCCAGGAGAAGCTGGTCCTGAAGGGGCTACTGGTCCTATTGGGGCTCCCGGCCGTGATGGAGCTCCTGGAATAAAAGGAGAACAAGGTGATGTCGGCCCTGCTGGAGCAACTGGCGGCCCTGGCATGCCTGGTCCTCATGGTTTGCCTGGAATTGAAGGAAAAAGTGGCCCTCGAGGAGAACCGGTCAGTGTTAAGATAACTTGTCAATTATGTATGGCGTTTTATGCAAAGAATGGTTAACACACAGTTCTTTTCAAAGAAACTCATTTCCTGAACGGTTGCGTATGGAACTTTGTATCTCATTTTATAAAACTGTGGCTATTGAAGCTAAATTGATTTTAAGGTAACGTACATTTTGTAAGGCCCATAGTTTTATCGCTTTTTCTATTGTTTTATTGCTTGTAGGGCAATTTCATAACCAGTTAAAACAAGTGAACTACTTCCTTACCGGATTTGCTTAGGTATATCCACAGGAATACTCGGCGTGTACAGTCTTATTTATTCGGTAAAATATCAAACAAATTGATGTGTAAAACGTCAGTTGTGTAGTACACTATTTTTTCTTGCGTAGGACATTGTAAACGGCCATCTGACTGAAGCGAGATTTTACTTCAATACTTGAAAATGTTGCTTTTGTATAGGGTCCATCCGGTGCGCAGGGTGCTCCTGGTGCAGAAGGTGGACGTGGTATGCCAGTAAGTAAAAAACAACAATTTTTAAGGTTACAAAACGGATTTGTTTCAAATGTGTTGAAAAACTGTTGCACGTTGGTCGTATCTGCAAGATTTCTAAAGATTTAAGATAAATATACGCTCGCTAAACAACTTTGTTCTTTTAAAGGGTCCACAGGGAAGTCGCGGAGATAAAGGAGATGAAGGAGACGTTGGACCAAGGGTAAATATACCGCATTTCGTATTTTTATAAAATGTCTTGTGTGCGAATCTTTGATGCATAATTTGTTATTATTGAATGCTGTGAGAAAAGCGGCTAAGCAGTTTCCATCATTTTTCCATCGGTGTTCATTTTAGTTTGCTTTCTACGCAGGGAGCGAAAGGTCACCGCGGTTTCACCGGTCTGCAGGGTCTTCCTGGACCACCGGTAAGTTCAGTGCTACAAAGTAGTTGTCTTTTCTGTTAACCAACAAAGTTTTTGTGGTGACATGCTTTTGTAAATTTTTCTGCTTTTAACTTTATTGGATGTGCACAAAAATACATTGATTTCAGCAAGAAGTTCGTTTTTTTCCGTCTATAGTTCAGTATCCTTGTTTTAGTAGTGGACTAGTGGTTAGAAATATTATGGAGTGCTTCATTTCTTAAGGGCAAACAAGGAGATGGAGGATTAGCTGGTCCACCTGGCCCACCTGGTCTACGGGTAAGAGCTTTTAATGCATGAAACTTTTTCACAATTGCGCATGATAATGGTCAACATTTTCACGAGCTCTTGTGCTTCAGTGAACATATACGTAAACAAGTACAAACACTTGTAGCCTGCATTGAATAAGTCAAGAAAAGCTACATGTTTTTAACGTGATGTACAGGGTAACACTGGTCCCAGAGGAGTTTCTGGAAATGATGGCAATCCAGGTAACCCTGGTCCTCCCGGTCCATCTGGTCCTCGTGGTAAGAATGGAGACGACGGTATGAAGGTACGAAACGTTGTATTTGAAAGTCCTTCATCCCAAGAAATACTTCAATGCTAAACATTTATCTGTCATGCAGGGACCTGCTGGACGTCCTGGACCCCCTGGACCTCCTGGGCCACCGGGAGTAAGTAGAAGTGTGAAAGCACGCGGTGATGTGGATATTTTAGTTGTGATTAATTTCACTTTGCTAAAAATGATTTTTGATTGCCAACGATGGCGATGTGTATTTTTGGCTATAGTTGATACCTTAACATGCGTAGTGCCGTTTGCAATTATTTGGTAATTGACTACGTTTCTTGTCTGTTTGACCTCTGCAACGGAAAAGCATTTCTAAAAGTGTTTAAATATAGAAAACATTTACAAATATCATTACCAACACAGCCTGGTTTGGATCTCAGCGGTTTGAGAGTGCCAGCGTACACATCTAAGGGTCCGCTTGTATCTGACGAGCCAGCTAACGATGAGGCCACGGTAGACCGCGGTAACGAGGTAAGTCGGGTAGTCTGCGAAAAATTGTTTGAAAGGTCATAGACCAGTCAATTTAAGTCTGGTAAACTTTGTGATGTGCGCGTTAGGACATTTGGCGTCGTTGGAATAGTTTCATTCGAGAGTTTTTCAATAGCTGCAACGTAGTGTCATTATACTTAGATGATGTTGGCTTTGAAAGACCTAAGTGACTCAGTGCAAGTGATGAAGTCGCCCACTGGAGCTAACAAGAAGCAGTCGGCTCGATCATGTCTCGACATATACCTGGCTGAATCTGAGACCGGTTCAGTGCCGAAGAGTGGTAAGTTACTTGGTCTTTTGAAGTGTGTGTTGGTCCAGTGGCGTAGCCAGCCTAAAATTTTTTTTGGGGAGCCAAAAGTCATGCGGCGCCAAAACTTTTTATTTTAGGCTAGCAACAGTATTTTGTTTGGGATACCGCCTCTCAAAGCACAAAATTACTAGATATTCTAAAAATTTGGGGGGCATGGCCCCCTGCGTCCCCTGGCTACGCCTATTTGTAGGTCAACTCAATGATGTTGCTGTGACTGCGCAAAAACACGCAGCTGATTGATGAATACGTCGCTCTTTGTAGGATTTTTGTGTTGCTTGATAGAAACGAACGTCATTTAATGCAAATTTGCGCGATGGATGTTGAAAAGAATGCACAAAATTGTGTTGGGCTTTCTCTTGAAGAAAATGCTCACCTCCTTTCTGCTAACAAAGGCATTTGCAAAGCATAGTATTTTCTGCAGACATCCAGATTTGTGCAAAAATTGCTCATGATGATGCGCAATTCAGACAATTAATTCTGCGATTTTAAATAAAAATTTGCGCATGTGTAGAGATTTTGTCTTTGCATTTCTTATTCGGACTAATCTCATTGTTGGATTCCCAGACATCTGCACCCCAACTTTTAAAATTTTAAAATTCTTTGAAACAAATTTGTGACAGGTCTTGAAACTGGAAAAATTTTTAGAAAAGTGCAGATCGAAAATGGTCTTGAATGTTTCACACAATTATAATTTTGAATGTTTTTAGCTTTCGATTTCATTGTATGCATGATTGTCACTGGTTTCGCTAGTACTGGCGACGCTCTGTGAGCAAAACCAGCATACTAACTAAATTTAAGATTTTAAATTCACGTAGAACGTAAATTCAGCTGAACACCGTTTATACTGCTTGATGGCAACTTACGCTAGTTTATAACAACTTGAACCGAGTGGCGAGCTTGAAACCTTTACGGCTGGCTGATGCCGTACTGTACTAATTCAGCTCTAACTGAACTGGCATAAATGCCAGACATATAAGCTTTCATAGTGTGATCCTTTCTTCTGACATGTTGCATAAACCTTCTTCCTTGATTTGCCCTAATTAAGCCCTTTCAGTTTTCCAGAAAACGTATCGTTGTAGTAAGCTGTTTGATTTATATCCTCTTTAATAGCAGCGAGTTGCGTTTGCGTTTATGTATCTACCAGATTTCACAAAACGGCAGGAATATTATGCTTTTTATCCGTGCTGAAAGCATTGTTCCGAACCTTGACAACGACCACTGCGGCAATGCATTGCTGCAGCCCACTTGGAAACAACTGTTTTGCCGCAGGCTTTGTCTCACTTGTGTTTTGCCGCATCGTTCTCGTGTGAGCTGTTCGAACAAGTGTTCAACCAACCTACGCATTGCATTCCACAGGAATTCGTTGGATCGATCCCAACGGTGGCTGCAAAGCGGACAGCATCCAAGTCCACTGCAACTTCGACACTATGGAAACGTGCGTCTATCCAACTAAACAGCACATCGAGAACGGAACCCATTACGTCGGTGAACCGCCGGCTAGCCACGTCTATTATGGTGAAGACATGACGTAAGTTGGGGTGATGCACAAGTTGTCTTCTCAAGCCGCTTTAAAATATGAATGCTTCTTTCTCAGGCTGGTGGCTTTTCTTCAGGTCGGAGTAGAAACCTCGGTTAACCGTTATACCCGCAATTTTACGAGTAGAGAGATTGATGAAGATAAAATGCTATCTTGTGACTGTGTGTATGAACGCCGCTATTGTTCTTGCGTTCTTGGCGATGCGTACGAACGCAACCATTGTTTGCGCGACGCCGAGTTTTATTACCTCGAGCAACTCATGGGCATGGTTTTGCTTGGAGAAAAACACGGTTGCTTAGAGTGAATCTTGCTGATCTGTTTATATGTTTGGGATTTGCGCAGCAACGGCTTGAAAGTTTCTTACGACCCGCCACGGGACGAGCGAGTGGCTCACGCTGACTACGCTTCTCAGCTGACCTTCCTTCGCTTGCTCACCGGCAGAGTGAAACAGGTTTGCAGCAATACTCTTGTTTTTCTTACTCAGTTCCAATCAACACAATGCTTCAAATAAGCGTAGTCGCAAAAATTTTCCTCTAACTCTGTGAACGTTGACTTAAACGTTTTGGACTGTAGATCTTTGGCAGAAACATTTATGTGCTCGTGGTGATGGTCGGTCATATTTTTAGCATGAATCACACTCGTTTGATGAAATCTTTTGCAATGTGTGATGATGTCACACAGAAAATGACAAAAAACGTAATTTTTGCCACTGCTGCAATGGCCCCGGTACATGGCGACGTATTGGTGGTGTTTGCGTTTGCCTTACCATTTAGACAGCTACAAATGAATGGAAGGGCCATTCAGTGATTGCGGTAGTTACTATTTTAATGACCAAAATTACTTTGAGTAACGTATTGCTTCACTTCAAAACACATGAAAGACGTGCGACTAAATTTTTTTACCATGTCAACCAGTTTTCGCAGTAAGTATCTTCTATGTGCTTGTGGCAGCCCAGCCAAAGTACCAAAACAAAGAGTAAAATCAGTTATAATGTCTGCTTCATTTCTCCATTTCGTGTTGATGTTTTCATTTGTTGTTCATAAAACTTCACTCTTTAGTTGACTTACACTCCCACAACTTGAACATGATATTCAACCAAGATTGATTGCCATGGCCAAGTTGTCGATCTACACCTTTCTATTATTGGTGTATTGCGTGATAATTTATAGAAAAGACAGCCTGTGTTCTAATCTTTACGTAGAAGATAACTTTTTTCCTTACCTACGTGCAAGTACGACGATTTGATCTCACAGTCTGTTTGAGGTAGAGGTGATCCGACAATCACGCATTTGAACTGTGAAAATGTTCGACAGTCGTTTTTAGTCAATGCACTTTATTTAGCAGACAATCACGAGCGTGTCACGAATGTGTTGAATCTATTTATGAACTGCAAAACTTTGTCATAGGAAAATTAGCACTAGCTCTATTTCTCTTGAAAAGTTCTAAGTCTTCATTCAGTGATCGATTGTATGTCAATTCGTACTGCAGAGAGTGACGGTATACTGCCGAAACGCCATTGTTTATTACGATGACGCCAACGGCAACAAGGACCGCGCAATCAAGCTGAAGGGCTACGGACATGCCGAGTTTACTGCGGAGGGCAACCATCAACGCAACATCTACCAAGTTGTGGAAGATGGCTGCTCGGTGAGTTCTTGACACCTTAAACTCAACTGGTTTTATACTGTGGATGCATTTATGCGTAAAGGGTTTGTGCGCATTGCCAAGCTTATGGAGACTCAGTTTAATAGAATGCAAAACTATACCTACTGGCACGCTGCAGCCAGGCTCTTAGACCTCTGTAAGTAATGACATGTGTACTAGAGTAAAGTAGGTCGAGATGGATGACATGATGTGCAAGAAGGTGAAACCAGATTTTATGCAGCAATATAATACTAAGATATATTTCGAAATTCCACGAACGCTAAAAATATATTACATAGGTACTAAAGTGTGCTTTTTAACTATAAAATACATTGGTTAGAAATTATAGACACTTTAATTTAAGCATACTTTTGCTATCCTCACTGTAAGTTCTATTTGATGTGCTTCGTCACTCACCCATATACAAGGCTGCGTTTAGATCATCTAAATTTTCTGGTACTAGTTTCAATCAAATCTACATTCCACAGGCGGTATATTTCACAGCGTGTCAATAGATAAACTTCACTGACACTTTTTCCAGCAAATCTTGTTGAAAGCTGTGTCACAATCCCCAAACACAGCGCATTCATAGTGCACAAACCGAGACAACGATTTTGAAAATATATCGAACTGGCCAGACAAGTTTTATGAACACATTTAAATTTTCATCCTTTAGGCACGATCCAGTAGATGGAGCAAGACCATCCTGGAATACGAAACCTCATTGGTGGGACGCATGCCTATCACCGATATCGGTTTTGCCGACGTTGGAGGAGCAGATCAGCAATTCGGAGTTGAATTCGGAATGGCTTGCTTCAGAGGAAGCTAAGCGTGAAAGAAATATGGTGTCGTTCGTGACAACCTAGTGGCGGAGCTGACTGCGTCGCATTTCCATTGGTGTGTTGCTTCATCACGTGATGCAACAATTCTACCAACACCGAGCTTTGTATTGTTAACATCAAAGACAGTCAGTGATGTCACTGGCGTTGTCAGCACGGCGTCATAACGATCTTATAATGACGGATTTTTTGAACCAATCACCGACCTTGACTAACCGCCTACATCAAAATCTGACGACGAATTGCACTGGACAATATTTTTTCGAACAATGACGACGACGACGACATTTTTCATGCGCAAATTTGCAGTATTGTATCGCCTTTTTGCGTTCTTGTTGCATTTTTTCCTTAGTATCAAATCACAGTTTCGCTGCTTGTGAGCTGACAGTCAGCATATGTTGTTTTTTTGCAGTATGTGTTGCACTCGCACTCTTTTACCGTTGTTTCTGTTTTTTTGTGTGTTTCTGCCTCGCTTATATTGTAATCTCGCCTCATATATTCGCCGCATGCTTAACGCGCACCGAACGTACCGCGGCACGCCGCATCCGCTACTTTAGACATTTTAGGAGCTCTTTGTTTCGTTTTTGCCATAATTACAGAAAATGATTTCGCCTTTCTAGGCTGTTTGCCGTCCGCATAATAGTTTAAACCGCCGATTCGCTTTCTCTTCGGTCGTTGTTGAACTAGACTGAGAGCGAGAATGTCAGTGTGGTCACGTTGTGATGGGCTGACGCCAATGGCGCCAAACGGAGTCAGCTTTGGAAAGTGAACGGTTTCGCGCTGTGTTAGCAACCTGCATTAAACGTCTCTATCGCATACCAGCACTATGCGTTACGGACGTTTTTGCAGAGGAGGAGTTGACGAATCCGCACAGTTGAATTATCATTCTCGTTCGATCGAAAGTTCGACTGACTTGTGAGTTCGCTTTCGGTGGTTTTCGCGAAACTCAGCTGCTGCCCATTTTCAACGAAACGACATCCAAACACGATTTTTTTTCTATTTTTACGCGAATGTGTTCGATATAAAATCGACTGCGTCGAAAAACTGTGGTTCAACAATTCTCTAGGTGTGGAAGGTAAACGTAGGGTTGTTAAGCCAAGGATAACAGAAAATGTTACGAGATTGCGAAGGGATGCAGTTGTTAGCAAGTATTGGTGTGGAAACTGATCCGAATAGCCGAAGACATAGGCACAGCCAAGGTGGGTCGAAAGGGCCATGCCGCCCAAATTCTCTACCATATCTTGTTAAGTGCTTCGAGAGTCGGTATCCCGAACCAAATAGTGTTGCTCACTTAAAGTCAAACTATTTGCCCTACCAATTTTTGGGCTGACTGTGCCACTGGCCGAAGACTTCAGTGTATCCAAGAGACTATTTGATCCAATGCTAGAGCCCTGTTAGGCAGCAACACTCCGGGCCAGAGTGTACCTGGTAATAACAATGGCTAGAGGATTTCCCCCAAACTGCAGAACTCCCCAACTGAAGAGGTCCCACCGATTGCAGTTTACGGTCATGGCCAGGACAAGCGAATGGCGGATCACGCTAGTCGTGCTGCTGAAACAAATGCGAAATTGCATACTATCGGAGAGACTGGGCAATCAGCAGTAGTGTGCGAAAAATTTACATTAAAATGCTAATCACATTCAACCAAACAACAGCCGTAATATCTCTTGGAACAGCAGTTCAGAAGTCAGGGCTTGAAAACAAGTATGATGTGGCAAAATGAAATTGTTGAAGCGAATCAGCTTGCACAATGTTTGGGGTTCACATGCAGTCATAAAATGTAACTCTGAAAAGAATTCAGCAAAGTCTCTAAAATTGTGACGCAGCTAAATCTGATCGTTAAGTATTCTACGAAGCAAATGATTTCGGGTCTTGTGCGCATCTTCAGTCCTGTAACTTGCAAGCAAAAGCTTATGAGTGAAATGATGAAGAGCTAAAGCAAGATTAAGAGAAAGCACGCGAACTGTATCGTTTCAAACCCGTGCTATGACTATAATGCTGTAATCACCGAAGTCAAAAACCAAAACTAGCGCCCATTATGGGAGTCTAACTTCAAGGAACCGGTGCTATGAATCAAATAAACATTGTTCCGCACATGTGAGTTACTCAGCTAAGAACTGCTGAACACCGCTACTGGGATGTGAATTACGAACCTGTTTTATATTTTAAGCAGGGCCGGCCTTAGAAATTGCGGGGCCCAATGCAAACCCTAGGCGCGGGGACTCTCTGAGCAGTGGCGTTACGATGTCATTGTGCTCAGTAAACCGAAAAAATGAACAAACTTCCCCAACATCATGCCGTGGGGCCCTCAGAGGCGCGGGGCCCAATGCAGCTGCATCGGTTGCATCGGCAGGTCGGACCTGTTTTTAAGCATTTCTCTTGCTCAACCAGTTCAAGTTTTTCTTTTTTCAGCACATGCTTGCAATTTACAGGAGTGAAGATGCGTAAATGACATGAAATCGATTTCGTAGTAAAACATTTTGCGATCAGATTTGGCTGCGTCACCCTTGTGGAGACTTGCTGTTGCTGAAATGTGGACATGTGCAAGTTACAAAAACCGCAAAATTACGAAAGCAGAGAACGGCACGCGGATTCCTCGAAAGCTCAACAGCAAACCTATATCCTTCAATTCAGGCCCGTAACCAGGTTTCAATATTTGGTGGGGCACAATAAATTTTTAAGGGGGCAAGATTTTTGCTTTTACTGTATATTTTAAACAAATTTTTCTGTGCGCAACAAAATTTGGGGGGGGGGGCACAAAAGAAATTTGGGGGTGCGCTGCCCCCGAATGCCCGCCCGTGGCTACGGGCCTGCTTCAATTCTCTTAAAATATTTCATTATAGGATGTGGAAAGCGTTCGTGCGATTAGATCCCATGTTAATGATAATTGTTGATTATAACTTCAGGCTCGCAGAATCAGGGTAATTGCTTATGAAACCACAAAGTAAGACTTGACGTAAATAAAACAATTGAAGTTTTACAAAGGTGTTTCAAAAGAACACTGGACTGTTTGCCACTGCAACAACCGAAGGTTGTTTGCCCAAACAAAAATGGAAGTGACGCTGACTGCCGGGGGCGTTGCGGAGGAAATGGTTGTGTTTTGTCAAGAAACATTCATGTATTGTTTGAAATACGTTTTGAAAACAATCACCACACATAAGTGAATGCATACAATATATTGGCTAGCAAAAGAACTCGTAAAGTTAAGAAACGTCAATAAACCACGACCGACGATACGTGATGCAATAGACCACGATGTGGAATAAAAATCTTCGGCACGCAAGAGTGAAGCTGTAAGGGCAGGAGCGTCATCTAGCGACATTGTTCCATAGATCTTCTTCGACTTTCCCTTTTTTTGGTTGAGATCGTTCACCAGTGAACGCAAAGCGCGTTTGTGACAGACACCTGTAAAGAAACAATGTATGAAAAGGGAATGCAATCAGCAATCGACAACGTCGAATATTTGTCACAATATGAATAATTTTCACAAAAGCGATAGCGCAATGCATAGCCTCTCTATTTCAGGTGCAGTGATTGCAGTATGACCGCACTTGCTGCAGACCCAGTGCAAGGCAACGCCGAATGTGCCTTGCGTAGCCCTTCGCATGAATATGTACCAAGAAGTAGCTCTCAGTTTCGAAAAGGTTGGTAACCCTGGTCTACAGCAATCAGTGTAAGGTTTATTGATTGGCATTATTAAAACGGATAACTATAGAAATATACCCGAAAAGTTTCTTGCTTGTACATCTGACGACGTGTTTAAAAATGTCAAATTACGAAATTGAATGCAATTAAACTTATACAGATTACTTAAAAAATGTATGGTGTTTAATTGCATAAACGTTTTTCACAGTAATGTACGTAAAACATTTCAACTGAGTCACCCAAACTTTGATTATAAGAGAAACTTTGAATATGCTGTTACCACAACGTTGTTTTACTTTTCATTAGATAGTATTGTACGAATACAATAAATGATGTTCTGCTTAACCTAAAAAAGCGATCCTTTTCTCTTGATTTTATGCAGAACGGTTAGGTTATAAAAGTATGCCGGCTGCAATCGGCATCCGTGGGTTCATTTCGGTACAGTGGGGGGATCCAGGGGGTAGTTTGGGGAAACTTCCCCTCCAAACGTTTGGGGCGCCCCGTTGAATGGCGCCCATTTCATATAAGTGTACACTTTTTGGTGCTAATCGAAGTGGAAACAGAGATTAAAAATACTTAAAACCTAAAGAATGCTTTACACTTTCTATTTGAATATGAGCTGATGATGCCTACTTCGTATAGGCGAAATATATACTCCGCAAGATCTTTAGTGTCTCATTCTTTGCTGGGAAAGGATTTCTTTCGATAGAGTCGGATAGACGATGCTTTACACTTCGTTGAACTTCAGGATTTATAGTACGTGCCAAACTTTTACTCAATTTCCAATACAGGACTTCTCAACCTTTTCAATCATGTGGCCCAATTAATTAACAAGCAGAGGGTTCGTGGCCCACCGACTGTTACAGCTTCTCCAATGCGACAGCTGTTGCACAAGCACAGAGCAGAAATAAAAACAACTAAAAACAACATGTGATGTAATCAATGCGAAGGCTGAGCCTGTTTGTTGTTAGAAACTAGAAAGCATAGATATTCGAGGTTAAATACATGATAATCCCCAGATCAAGAGTCAAGACGTCTTCCTGCGTCTAGATTTCGTTTTCATTGCAACAAGAGGCGTCTGTCTGAAAATGCCTTCAGTAATTGTGTATTGTTCACAACGTGGTAGACTACGTGGAAATTTCCATGTCACAATAATTTCTAACACATAATGACGAAAGAGAGCGTATTATGACGCTTGTAGCTCAAGAGCTACCTACTTTTTCGATTAAAGGTTCATCGTGCAAGACGTAGTCAATTTCAATTTCAATCAGGGGCGCAGCCAGGATTTTTCTAAGGGGGAGGCTGAAGTTATGGAAGCAAAAGCCTTGTAAAGGAAAAATTGCTTGTGATTAGAATAGTCAAGAAAAGCACTTAATTTGTGGAAAAACAATTGACTGTACTCACCACGAAAACTGGGGGTCCTTCC
>Ga0210059_1000531_pt1 | contig 49343 bp, 31 predicted proteins | sample Ectturendosymbi2_FD_188042 | JGI IMG/M metagenome (GOLD analysis project Ga0210059, IMG submission 188042) | Ecteinascidia turbinata endosymbiont from Florida, USA - Sample 2 (SPAdes) (version 2) | ecosystem: Host-associated > Tunicates > Ascidians > Unclassified | place: Key West, Florida...
TATCAACGGAACAGAACCAGAATTGATGCTTGATGTTTGGAACCGCATCGGTGCGTCAACATTGGTGATCTTTCAAATCCCTGATTAAAACAGTATAAAAAGAACTTTTGTATAGCACCACTACGTTTCTCAGTCATCACATCATTGTTGCCCAGCTTATGAGCGATTTCGGCCCATTGTGTTCAGTGTCTATTACTTTTTACTGTGACAACCAGGGCCATCATCACATTTTTGCTCAATTTTTGAGCATTGCGACCCAAGTTGAAAAGTTTTTAAAAGTTTTTTTCACTTTACAAAGCTACAACAATCTGACGCCGGATACTCACCATTTCCCAACGTCAAGGAAATTTCCCTGTATACAGGGAAATACCACATATATAATGATACCAAACTTCTCGCAGTTTTAGTTACGGTCCACTGTGACGTAATTAACAGGTTTCAAAACTTTGTTCATGCACAGTTTCATTTCAAGGCTTGCTAAATATTCCGAAATGAGCTGCAGGAACCGATAAAACCTATACTATAAGCCTTTTAGTCTTCCACGGCATTAATTGATTACTCCAAGCGATGCGCTTAGCCGCTTACCTATACAAATCAGAAGCTCCCAAAGCTTGAACCTTTTGTTTTGGTCAATTCTACAACAGTGGCACCGTTCACGCGATAAACCTTTTAATATATTACTGACGCCGTTTGATACTTTGTGTGAAAAGCCTTACTGAAACTGTATCTCATGTATACGGCTCACAATGCTATTGCATTCGTTGGTAATAGGAACAAAGTCTTGTCTTCGACTAATCAGGCAAAAATGTCTGCTCTGTAAGCTTTGCTGAGGCCACAGTTAAAATAATGTTATTATAATAGATACATTGAAATAGAAATAGTTGTAGGCCAGGACGTTTAAGCACTTTTACAGCTAGAACCAATTACACTAGTCTGGCAAAAATATTTTGATGACAAGCAAAACTAGAACGCCATCTAATGCGACCATATAAGCTTTGAAAAAGTTTTTTTGGAATTGGCCAATCTGATTCCTTGTTCCTTGAAACAGGTGTTGAACGTCAATAGAAGATGGACGATTATGATGCAGTTACGCTTCTTAAATCGGTACCCAACGAGATACAAACAGACTGGGAGACTTCAGAATTTGCTAAAGTTTGCAAGCAGAACACAGTAACCAGAATGTCGCCAGATTCAAACTTACATATGACTCTGCATTTTGACCGTGCTTACGAATTTTTACATATGTCCCCTACAAATATCTGTTGTACAACTGTTTTTCTGCTAGAAAATCAAGTACATGCTCTTTTGACTTCCAGTCAATACACCATTGCTCTGATGTATGTGTCCGAGATTTAACTAGCTCGCATTTCTTATAGAACTCTGGTGATTTTAACAAATGTTTTGAATAACTTCGCTGCACGATTTAATTTCATGCCTGAAAATGTGTTTGCATGTGCAACAGGCCGTTTCATACCAGCATTTGCACTTGATGCGCTAAAGGCTAAGTGTTGTAGAAACAATGCAACATATGGAAATATTTTTTGTTACACCTTGGGTTTTACTTCCAAATGAAGGGCAGAGAATTTGTCTGATCGCTTTTTCTCGATGTGTATCTGAGTCTTCACACAAAAAGTTAAATATCCAACAATTTTCTGAAGTCCTTCAATAAACGTTCAGCTTGACTGCGTTAGCTCTTCAAACTACTACATGTTGGTTAGAGTAAATTTATTCCTGTGGATGTACATTGACATGATTACGCTTCTTTTCTTGATAGCATTGAGTGGGTCAGCTAGTGTGACATATCTTTTTGTGAGGCACACTGCGCACCTTCGCCAAACAAACTCAGCAGCAGGCTTTTGTTTTTTGCCAATGGACCATTCGCGGCTGCAGTAGTCAAGTAGTCAGTGTTATCCGTGTATTGCTCGACAGGTTGTCAAAAAGAAACTGTAGATGGTGGGGCACCCTTGTTGGGCACGGCAACACGAACACGCGTATATAGTGCATCTGAAATAACTGCGTTAGACACGAACTACATAAAACAGCTATTTTTGCTGTTTTTCACTATTTGTATCGATAGCAGTTGGCTGAAGTCTGAAACCTGACTCTCCTGCCGGAGTGGTCAATGTCGAGCGCTGAGGCCCGTCGCAAAGGAAAAATTAAGCGTTTCTCGGCTTCTCGAACAGTCTGCGCTTCTTATTTCTGTCTGCTGCAGTCGTATTTGGGTTCGGAGTTCTCATGTTTGTATGTCAGCTGCAGCAAGTATTGCCAATTCGGCGGCTTGTAGAGTATGTTTTCGAGTTTTGCTTACGGATATACGCAACGCAAGGACTTTTGCGACAATATGGGATCCTGTCTTTTCGTAACGAAAAGAAAGCAGATGTGAATCGGATCTGATTTCGACGATATTTTTAGTATTTAATTGTAATCACCAGCTGCTCTAGCGACATGGTTTTCTTTTGCTTACTACAAGCTATTAACAAAAGTAATGTTTTTATAGCAGCCTTCCGTGACCAGTGTCAGAATTCTATGCTACTATTTAAATTGCCACTGACCAAAGCGGAGAGCCTAATAACACGTCACTATAAGTTAGCTTAAAGTTTTCACCTCATAATGGAAATGCTAATAAAATGGTTCTATTAGACATTTTGGTGCATCAAACGGGAAAATGCTAATTGAGCATCGCCAACTTTTACGAAAGCGATGGTAAATACTGTAGTTGCTGGCCTAAACAATTTTTTGTTTATGAACTTCAAAACCAGCATGAATGTTTGACTGAGGTCTAGAAAAATGTTTCATTGCTTTCGTTGTAGGCTACCCGATGGCCCAGCTAAAGAATGACCTATAAATTTATGCTGGTTTAAAAAAGTTTTATAACCAACATGGTTTCGAAATGAGAAAAGCTTGAATCTATCCAACAGAAACAGAATCATTGAAGCTGTATTCGTTCTAAATTGTTTGCAAGTTTCTGAGAATTTCTAAACATCTGAAGACTTTGTACTTTCAATTTGGATTTCACGAACCTTCAACAACTAAGAATATGGCCAAAAGTAGGGTTAACAATTTTCTCAACAATTTCTAAATAGATGAAATTCTGCAGAGCGTGAATGACCAATGGTCGTCTTTCGAAGAAGAAAAATCTCCTGATTAATTGAACGCTTAAGCTTTATAGAAAAAAAATTTATAGGTATGAGCACATTGTAACTTCTATGAATGTTTTCTCAACTAAAACAAAGCACAGTTGTGATGTTGTAGAACATTCTTTTAAAACTAAAACCAAATATTTGCACCGACTGCGTTGGTATCCCAGACAGCCAAATTCTGCTCACCGTGATGCACTCTAGTCTATAGATACTAACTATTGTTTTGATCTGTGGTTGTGTGGTGGAGACACCTGCCCATAGCCCGCCGCCTAACGATTGATGCGTTGCATTCGCTGCTCGCAGATCTGGAGTTTGATTCTTGGCCGGATCATTCCATGACCTTACAAATTGATACTGTGGCGTTCTTGCCTGACGTATGTTGTAAAGCAGCGCTTCTCAACCGGTGGGGCGCGAAGCTCTTTCAACTGGGCCGCGAAATGTTCCAAGATAACGCAATAATTACGCCTGGTCATGAGTTCTGAAACAAATTTTTCGTGAAGTGGGCCCAAAATCAAAGTCTCGGCGAAATGTGGGCCGCGACATCAAAAAGGTTGAGAAGCACTGGTGTAAAGAAAGCTGCGCGAGACATTCAAGGCCATTGGAAAATGTGAAGCACAACTCTCTGTGAAGTTCGGTCGCCTCAGTGACTCGTTGCACTTTGTCATCGAAACCCCTTCTTGGATAATAAAGTGCGTGCGTCTGATCATAGGTGTAGGAGCAGGCAAATTTTTAGGGTGCGAAGGAATTTTACCCGGATTCTCCCAAACTTGCCCAAAAAATACTTCAATAATAAGCGACCTCCAAAAAAAACCTCTTCATGTCAATTCGGGCACCGTATGATTTAAAATAAAAAGCTTTTCATGTCCATTCAGGCGCCATTATTTCTAAATCAAAGCATGTTGGGCGCCATTTTTGCTCAGATTTTTAGAGGGTTTTAGAAGGTTCTCAGAGATATTACCCGGATTTTAGTGTTTTTTGCCCGGATTTTATGGGATTTTGCCCGGATTTTCACAAAATTAAAACTTTTGGGGGGGTGCACCCCCGCCTCCTACACCAGTGCGTCTGATGCATAAGCAACATTTGCATCACTTAAAACAAACCTCGAAGACGTCGTTGTACGTTGTGTATATGCTCTTTGTTGACATTGTTGGCATAAATTCTAAGCTTTTGTGTATTTGTACTGTGCTTGCGTTCCACTTGATTAAGATAGGCCACATACTAGTTTGAGATATCCTTTCCTTCAACCCAGTCCCATTGCCATGGGGGGGCTTTTAGGGGATTAGCCCCACAAAACAAGACTCCAAGCCCCCCCAAAATGAAACATGATACACAATAAATCATTTGAGATTTTATCAATTTTTAGAGTGTCAAGCCCCCCCGCACAAACCCAAAGCCCCGCCGAACAAACGCAAAGCCCCTCGATTGAAAACTTTCTGGCGACGGTTCTGCTTCAACCACACTTTCGGTGTAGCATTACAGAGTCCAGTGTTTCGTTTAGGCTTCGGCAACATTGCAAAGCGGAGTTGAATTTTTAGATAAAAATGTGTACTCACATACAACCAGAGAGAAAGTTGCAAAATTTCCATCAGAAAAACTACTGGACTGACTTCCAATTTGTCTTGACGTCCTCAGTAACAACAATGAGGTCTTACGCAAAGCTACAATATTTCGTATACTTCTTTTATGCAAGAATTTATCGCTTTGGTTGTATAGCCAAGAAAAACTTGACAAAAGTGAGCTCTCCCATGAATACGGAAATCGGTATAGTTGTACTATCGCAAGCGCACATTTCAGCAATCTGTTTGGTCAGTAGTTTACTTCACCCTAGCTTTTTCAGTCATCTACACAAGCTAATATGCCACAGAGCACCCGAAAACAAGAATAAAGTAATCTTTAAAGTGCGGCAACAGCCCGAAATATGGCAGCGAAAAGGCGAAATCACTCTGTGCTGAACGTAAAATAGCTTGTTGTGGTGTCACGCCATTGGTTTGAGTGTTATAGAGAAACTGCATGGAAGGAAAGTTTTTCTGGAAATACCTGAATTTTTGAAAACGTTTTACTGCAGATCACCATGTAATTCGTGACATGACTGCAATGCATAACCGCGATGCTCATATGGAATAGTTTTTCAGTGCCTAGTTAGCAGATGCTTTTGCAGATGTTGCAGGTATGTTTATCACATCCGAGTGTGCAGGCCCAGTTAGAGGGATTTACCCATAATCTTTGATCACATACAACCTATCTAAAAGTTGTCAATCAGTGAAAAACATTTTGAAAACTCCTGAAAGGTACTGAAAAGCTTATGGTGGTAGGTCACTTATTTTACTGAGTGATCCTTTCCTTGTTTGTAAACTTTATTGTCCGTGACACAATTATCAACTGCGGAAATGATTCACTATCTGCTATGAAGTTGTTAGGTGCTTGTTTCCTCCTGGTAATGAGAAACTTATGTGCTCGAAATTGCTTTTGAGGTAATTGACACGTCGTTTATACCACTTGGCGCTTTTATCGATTTTCAGGCGGAATACCAATACGCGATTGCAAAGGCTTGCTAGTGCTTGGTCAGAGCAGTCTAACTATCAGTAGATAATAAAATGTAGCATTAAAGTTTGGCGCGTTTGAACGGTTGAATAATTAGTTTTCTACCTTGGTTCAGTTCAGTATTTGTGCTATCCAATATCTGTTGTACTTGCGGGATCAGATTAGATTAAGACATAAGACATATAAGTAAAACATCTGTACTTGTAAGAGGTGTCCAACACTGTTTGAGTACGGCAGAGTTTTCGAGCTTGTTCGTGCTTGACCAATTAGGTTTGTTTATGTTTCTGTGCAGAAATTATGCACTGAAATAAAAATCTGTCGTAAAGAAGCTTTTAGCAAGGTGGAGCTATGTAGTGAAGTGTCACATATGACGTACGTCTCAGGAAAAATTTAATCCTTATTTCAATTCATCTTAAGCTGCTCCGAAAAACTCTTGAAGACAAGAAATTCTCAATGAATGTAACTTTTGTACAATTTCTTGTGATTTTTATTGAAATCACTGCACTGCTTTGCAAAAGCATTTTTACGATATCTTGCTTGTTACAATTGTTATACGTTGTTATAATCCGAATACTATTTTTTACATTTACATGATCTTGCTGTGTTTTAAAAAGAAGCAGATTTGATGCTCCACAGCTTTCACAGGTTTGGATGCTAAAATTTATGGCAAAGACAGAAATTCCGCAAGAATTGCTGACATGACCAAACAGCAAAGTCGTCACAACGATTACGGATTTCTCACTTTTCGTGGTACAGCTTACCGCCCGCGAAGGAACCAGGAAAGAGCACTTAAGGAAGATGTCCCTGATTTGCTACTGGGAAGCGCCAGCTTGTCTTTAAAAACAAAGGCCAGCGACGTGGTGCGTTCGCACGAAAGGCGCAGACAAAAGAAAAAGTCGTGGTGGCGATGGCTTTTCCCTCAAAATGGTCGTAAAAATGTGGAACGACCGCAGAAAAGTGTAGTCTGCCGATCATCGTCGGATGCTGCGGAACGCAGAGCTGTTTTACCTCGGACGCGCCGCGCGCAGCGGTGCCAAAGCATGATTACTGATGACAGCGTCGTCATCACTGAAGACACGTCTATGTTGAACTCGACCAGCGAACTGTTTTCACCTCAAAGCAGTGAAGCTCAAACCAGCGGCACAAAACCGCGTATGAAACCGATTGAATCCGAACGACGTTCGACTATTTTCGGCGCATCTAAATCTGCATCAGTTGACTGCTTGGAATCGTTACGAAATAAAGACATGACCTCTGCCCATGCTGCCTTTTCGGAACAACATCCTTGTCAAACAATAACAACTAGCATGAAGGATGTCAAAGAAAACGAAACTTCAAACTATCTTCTGCAAGCTGGAGAAAGCGAACATTTTTTGAAACACTGCCACATTTCTACAAAGCCTGGCAAAAACAAAACCAAACGTTCCAAGTCTAAAGGAACAAGCTTATTTCGTACGGATACGTCAACTGCAAAAAACTATATTGACTTCCACGAAAACCAATCAAGCATCTGCCAAACAACAAACAACAATGCCAAAATAAAACGAACGAGATCCTTGTTAAGCTTTAAAAACATTTTTGGGAAAAAAGCGCACAATCCTGTTTCTGCTATAATTGACACAAAGAAAATGACTTTCCAAGATTTTTCACATGCCATACTTAATGATGAAAAAGACAAAGTTGAAGTAGAAGATTTCTTGAATGTGTATGAAAGATATCCAAGAAAGAAATCTGAACCTAGAAAAGTTTTAGTTCATATACAAACCAGGTAAAAAGTAGGCTTGTGCTGCGTGTTGGAGCGGTCCACTAAAGACTTTCTGCGTAGAAATAGTTTATGCTTTGTTGCAAATTGAAGCATACCGCACATTTAAAATCAAACATTCATTAGAGCAAGGTAGATTGCAAAATGCTTTCCAGAATCAGAAGCTGTTGTACAGACCAACAATTAAAGTTAGTGTAAAATCATAACAAAACGTGGGAATGCAAGAATCATAAAGTGCTGCAGACATGTTGTTTTGTAATTCTTAAGTTCTATTTTAGGTTGAAAAAAATTACTTGGCAAAGCCGATTAGAATGAGAAAAGGTTTTATGCTGTTTCTTTGCTCTCTCTGATTTTGTGTTAATTAATATGGAAAAATGTGGGCGATGGGAAGAAACAAAGGCGACGAAATATCGCAGACGATGGACTCTGTGTCTTCGTAGACTAAAATTATTTGCAAATCAGAGGTACCAGGGGTTTGCTTTTCAAATAACAGAATTTTCAAAATTTAGTGGATGACAAAGGGAAAGGGATGCGATGTTTAAGACATTTTTGTAGTGGAGAAGACAAACAGTAGCTACAACTCGGATACAAATATAGTAAAGGATCGTTTCTTCTTCACAGAGAGGAAATACCCGTTGAAAATGGAATTCCACAGTGGGACACTATATCTTATCAGTATGCGCCGAACTACGAAAGGAAGAATCCACTCAGATCGGCAAACGTCACCAAAGAGAAAATGGTTGTGTCGTCGTTTATTGGAAATTGCGTCTCAAAAAAAAGACATACCATTCATGATGTACAATCGCTTTCCAATCACCGTAAGTACTCATTTCTCCGATGTGATAAAAAGCAGGCGTTTTTTTCTGTGAAGGTTCATATACAGGCCAAATGCAAATCGCTATACCGTATTCCTTCGATTGTAAGCCGCGGCTTTTAAGGTTTTTCATTATTTCGTGTGCGGTTTACAATCAAGAGCGGCTTACATATTTTTCTTACCTTATCGAAAGCTGTAGACAGAGTTTGGACAGTGATTATCAATGTGGTCCTGGTTTACCGCCGGTGGTCTACCTGGAATTTCTAGTGGTCCACAGAAAGTTCCATTAACCCCTGATGAAAGGTTCCTGAAATTGTAACCTTTACTGTACAATACAAAATGTAAGACCACTTAAGACCAATACAGTTTCGACTAGTTGTTCATGAGGTATCAGCATAGCGAAGTGGTCCATCGGATATTTTTTTAATGACGGTCCATGAGCCTAATAAGGTTGAGAACCACTGGTCTAGATGACGCTTAGTCTTTCCTTTGCTACGTCTCGCCGACCAAAGTCGTTTCGCCTTCTTTCTCTTCTCTTCAGCATTACGCATCACGTGCACATCTGTCATAGGAACGATTATTATGAACAGAAGGCAGTTGTAATGGTGCAAGCGTCATTACCAGGGTTACCAATTAAACGCGGAACGTGCTAGTACGCGAAAGTATCTCAGAAGCTTAGATACCCTATGATCAAGTGCGGCCTACAGTCAACGACCGCTTACATTAATTTTTAAACACCATTTCGTGCGGCTTGCAATCAAGGGAGGCTAACAATCGAAGAAATATGGTAATTGCATTGTACTATTAGAACAGCGTGGTCCAAATACGTTTGACCTACGGGCCAATTAAAAAAACTGGCGACTCGCGGGCCACTTCCAATAAAACGATGTATAAAATAAAGGATTCACAATTTAAAAGTTAAAAAGGGAAGATAAGTGAGTGTATCTTTGAAATTATTACACAATAGCAGTTTATTACAAATCTGTATCAGTGGGGTGGCCGTGGTCGAGGCTTCTCTGACACTATCGTTCTTTTATCAATACCAGTGTTACTGGTGCAAGTTAGAGACTATCGTCCAGTGTTTCGTCTGCCATTCGATTTCTGTATTTATATTTGACTTGTTTCATCGTCGAAAATGTACTCTCACACACGTATGTGTTTCCAAACATCGAACGCATTTTTAGTGCAAAATCTTTCAGTTTGAGAAATCTATCTTTGCTGACTAATTTCCAGAAGCTCTCTACAGTCGCCAACACTGTTAGTATTGTACGTTTTATTAAAAGATGTTATGCTTGTTCTAACTAAAATTACCTATTGCAGGGATGGGCAATTACGGTAATTTGGCTCGAGGGCCACTTTGAGTATGCTTCTGCGGGCCACTGAAAACGCTGTGGCGGTGTGACACGAAGTGATGAAGTTCACACCAAACAGCGTTTGCTTTACCAAAATCTGTGTCAATCTCTTTGTTCTGTCTTCCGGCATTCGTGAATACCACTTCAAGGTACTTGAACTTCTCGACTTGCTGTATCAGAGTTGTAAACGGGCCATATATTGAAGTCCGAATCTGGCCTGACCCCGAAATCACAAGCCTGAATCTGGACCGAGCACGAGTTTTTTTTAAGCCCGATTTAGGCCGGAAAGCAAAATTTTCCCAGTGCCTCAAGATATGCGCTACTGCCAGGGCCGGATTTAGGTGATGCGAGGCCCTGGCCTAGGCTAATCCATTTATGAGGCCCCTCTTCCACTGTTGCGAGGAAAAATAGGGAAAAGTGTTGATCAATTTGCGCAAAGCAGAAAATGACGATATTGACGCTCTAAACGTACGGTCAATAAAAGATTCTAAAATCTAAATCATTACTAGAGTGCCCACGCTCACTATCCTTGTTGCTGCCTTCGACACAAAAACGTTTAATGACACGGAATTGTTGAAATCGTACTTGGCTGGCGGGAACAGGATTATTAATTTTTGCAGGCAAACCAACCGAAAACGTCACGATTAAATGTTTGACAAAACGCATGGCCAACGTTTTTCATAAGTTTAACATCTGTTTTTTCTTAGCTGTGTTAAAAAAACGAAACACACTGCCCATACGTGTTGCGGCATAAAAACGTTAAAGCACAACGTGAGAACAACGTTGCGAATCGCTTGCCACGTCTGTAAAATCTTACACACACAAGCAAAATACGTCAAGTAAAACGCACGCAAATGGTCGCAACTGCTAGGTGTTTGTTGCTTTTTCAGACTGCTAAGAATCGAAAGCAACGAAACCGTCGCGTGAAAGGATGTGAAGAAACCAGAACCGTCGCCAGAAAGTTTTCAATAGGAGACTTTACATCTGCGCAGGGAGGCTTGACATGCTGAAAATTTTATAAAATCTCTACTGATTTGTAGTGTTTCATATTTCAGTTTGGAGGGACTAAGCCCACCAATGCTCCCCCGTGGCGACGGGACTGGTTTAAACTTCCCTTATGTTGTCACTATTGAAATCCGTATTAAGAAATAATGAGCTACAATCATTGAATCAAGTAAGACTGAACATAGCACAGTAAACAATTGAAAAGGTTTTGTCTTGGCTTTTTTAATAACAAAATCATCTAGGAAATCATTAAAATTTGTTTGTCTAACTTTGTCACTTTTAATGCACCGAATGCTTAGTGTGGACCACTACTGGAACATTGCAACCCTATAATTAATTTATTTTTAATTCTTTTCAATTTTGAAAAAGTCTTCTCCTGAGAAGTTAGTGACCATCAAGCTAGGAAATAAGGGTCCGCGTGGTTGGATAAACTAGAACCACTGATCTCACGGGCGTAACGAGGGGGGCACAATTCCCCGGGCGCCGAATCACTGAGGGGCGCCTGAACAATCCCAACAAAGTCACAAATACTTTCTTCAATACGATACATTTGCTTCTGAAAAACCTCAGGTTCGAACATGGGGACACCAAACTTGCTTCTTGCCCCGGGCGCCGTCTAATCTCGTTACGCCCTGAATAATCTAAAGCATCAGACCCAAATGCGCTTTTGTTATTTTCTTGCTGTTTACTTTTTCTTTTTCTCTTTGAGATAGAGTTATATGGTTGCCAGCTGGCTAAGTGACTTTTGCTTGTCATTTAAGCTAATTAAGATCTTCTCTGATTTGCTTAGCATGGGAGCAGTACAAACTTGCCCAAGTACCTAATAGCAATCTTATTTCTGAATGAATTTGTTAAAGAAAATTCAAATGAAACAAATCACACCTAAAACTACCAAACGAGCTTTACGTTATAGAAACTCTAACAAAGCATTGCTCACTACAAGCAACTATGGCTTTATTGTAGGATAATGTTGCTTAAGCTTAAGCTTTGATCAGGTGCATTTCAAACAAGAACAGCCACAAATTCTTTCACCTGATTCACACGTAACAATCGGTACGATTCACCAAATGCAGGACGCAGCCAACGTGCTTTAAGTATGACGACAATATAGTCGGCATGTGTCTTGACCAACGGTCATATTGAGATTCATGAAAACTTGTTGGAAGACCCTGGCGTTATCAACACGATCAACACGAAATCTGATTAGGTTAATAAAACTCAATTTCATGAATAATGAAGACATAAAATTTTGACGAATATTTATCGAACTGATCATATACCGGACATTGGCTTAATGCGTACCACAGTTTGCTGGAGGCCCGCTTGGATCTTGAGGCCCTAGGCTTAAGCCTACATAGCCTATTGGTAAATCCGGCCCTGGCTACTGCGTGGTATTTGCTCCTTTCTTTACTTCAATAGCACCTTTCTTCTCTTGGTTCCAACCCGGGGTTACTTTTATTGCCGTTATTCGCTACAACAAGTTTCCGACCACATACCCGAGCAGCAGATGAAGCTACAGCTGCTTTGAACAGCTGCCACTCCAAATCCGCGTCCGCTGTGCATTCCTGGAGCTCTCGAAGCAACGACAAAATTTTGTCGAAACAAGGACAAATTTTTCTTAGCGATTAACGTCAACATTTGAATAGTACTTGGAGTTTGAAGAATTACGAGAACTCTATTTTAGATTTGGATGAAAGAGTATATTCACACAACAGGCCTACATCACCTTGCCAAATTTTAAATTTGGATAATGAACCAAAAAATCGTGAAATTATCAAGAATACGAATGAATCAAATGACCAGCTGACCATCACGGAAACCGATTTCAAGAACGAAGGTGATGTTTTATCTGTTGCCAGAAAATAGTAATCCCATTTTTATGCCTTGTTTCGAAAATATTTTTACATTTTTTGGTTGCTTCCTTCTGAAGTCTAATCAGTGATTCGTTGCACTTGTATTTTTTTCTAGAGACTTGCATTTTATGTTACCTAGAAGCAACATGTCGCTAACTGACAAATAATACTTGTTGATATGTTTGTAATCATTTGAGACGTTTCAAATATTTCAATCACAAACCGAAAGTGTGAAAGGTGAAAGTAGAATCTAATTATTTTCCAGTCCAAAACTGATCGGAAGTAAGTCGTTTTGATACATCAAAGTACCGTTAATAACGTGCTTAGTGCATGCTCCAAGCAAATTTCAGAAAATGCGTAGTATGCCATATTTTGCTCCATGCTTGAATATCTGTTTTGCGAAAATCGGAACTAATTCCTGGTGTAATAGAATCTGCCACAAAGCAGGATGATTTGTGTTTGAATTTTGATTCCTATGTTGATATTCACGCATGGCTTAGACTGAAAAAACTTGACGTTTCTTATTTTAAGGTACCTTATACTAGTGCAATAAATTCTTCCGCTCGAGAGTGTTTTGCGGTCATTTTTATAAGCAGATCTGCTCAGTTCAAGACTGCTTCCTGCACGAGCCAAATATGAGTTGGAGTCATGTTATCGAGTTAAAAACTTCGGTAAATGTGATTTTTGACAAAGTTTTGAGAAGAAAGTACTATACAGGTCACGAAAAATAAATTAACATGTGTGCACAACTGATGCTTGCACCTTATTTCATAATTTTTTTTATTTTTGATGTACTTGCAACTGGAAGTAAATACCGCATAAGATGATAACGTCGTTGACACTCTTTTGTTTGTTTTAAGTCAGAGGAAAAAATCTTCACGAAAAATCAGCCTCTTTCTGCGACGATGTGTTGTTCGGACGTTCTTTCATATTAACTGGAACGGCAACAGATGAGGTAAACGATTATATGCTTGCAACCTATCGCTTGAACAATTAAAACTATACATTGTCTTGAACGATCTAGCTAAACTAAAGCAATGCTGCATTTCACGCGAAATGTTTGTTTCATACTTATGCTCCACGTTACATGTTCAATACTTGCTCCACAATGGATCTGTTGTTTGCGGTAGGCTGTCTGTTGCACTAAATTGCATCCATGTCACGCGCCAGCTAAACGTTCCGTTGCTGTCCGCAAGGTTGAGCAGCAGAGACGCAATCTAAACAGTGCTCCTTTAACAGTGATGCAAATAAAACCTTGTAAGAGAAAGGACAAAACCGTATCTTTCTGGTTGCGAAAATCACAGAAGCTCCTTTTCAGGTGTGTCGTTATGCAGAAACGTCGAAAACCATCATAAATTTATGTGTTTCGATTTATTATTTCAGCGACCAACTTACCACCAAAGGCAATGCAGCGATGCCGCCAGGATTCTGGTGAAGGGCGCGGACTTGGTTTATGTTACCATGTAAAGTACCTATAGAGCAGTGGTTCCAAACCTTTTCTTGCCCATGACCCACTAAGCACCTCTAAAATCCTGATTGCCGCCCGTGTGGTGATATAGAAAACTTATGATTATAAAGTGAATTCCGTTTCAGCTAAGAAACTTAAAACGCCAATACCTTGGTTTAAACATGCTTCCAAAGAGCATAGCATCCACTGAAAAGAAGAATAAAATAAAAAATTTAAATTCGAAAATGTCGACCCAGACCTCGTCAGTCGGCCCCAATGCCATATGAAAATCCAATTTACTTCCTGTCGGGCGTAAGCCAAAAATGTACACCCTGTGGGGCGTACGTATACGTTACATACAGTTGAGTGGTTTCTGACACCGGCTGTTCAAACAGTCACAGCCGAGTCAAGAGCATAGCATCCATTAAAAAGTAGAATAAAATTAAATTCGAAAATTTGGACCCGGACCTCGTCGGTCGGCCCCGTTCCATTTTAAAAATCGCGTTTACTCCCTGCGGGCGTACGCGCACATTGAGAACCATTGCTATAGACTGTATAGAGCAGGGGTGACGAACCTATTTGCTATCGCGGGCCACTTTGTCAGTTACCGCTGAGTAATCGGGCCGCACAACTTTTTAGTCATACTATGAAACCTGTCAGTTCAAGACTGCTGGTCTCGCCTGAATGCAAAAGTTCAAGACTGCTGGTCTCGCCTGAATGCTTCACGGGCCGCACGAAATTCTTTTGCGGGCCGCATGTTCGTCACCCCTGGTATAGAGGAAATACCTGTCCGAGGAAACTTCAAACATATGCATTTTTTCTGGATAAAGAAATTACAGTAGAGCTTTGAAAAAATGGTTGAAAATACTGAATGAAGTTTTTCAATCGGCAGACGAGCAAGGGCTCCATGCAGATGCCACTTGAACGCTTTCAAGGTTTTTCTCTTACATATAGAAAAAGTTTTTTCTTCTGCAAATTTTCTATAACGGCAATGCTACTGCTATAGGTGTTCTCAATGACATGCAGAGAAACTATAAACAATTACTTGCAATTGGAATGGAAGAGCTGCACCGCTCTGGCGGTAACTTTCCATAGCTGGGTTGATCTGAAGTTCATCTTAAAGTTTTATAAATCAACAGTAACAGCTCCACAAACATGATAATACAAGAGTGCCTTTCAATCCAGCGAACGTCACACCATACGTTTTAGTTTACTTCAACTAGACGGTGTCATTTTCGTTTGGAATGGTGGTACTTTCAAACAATTACCTTCACAGATCGCGAAAGAAACACCATTGAAACAAACCTAATGGCATTTCGAATGCAATGGCTAGAGACCACTAAATTAAGCACATGGTCTTAGCAAAGTGTATATATTGCTAAGCATAATGCACCTCTTCTTCCTGCAAACATCGATAAAGAAAACTCATAATGCTGTCTCCATCAACTGCTTTTTGCTGTCAAAAATTTACATCTAACCCGAGTTGCGAACAATTGTTAACATGCAGTCCGTGAGTGCGTCTCCGGTAGAGGATCTAACTTAAACATGCATTTCAGGAATTGTATGCCTAAACATTGTGGCAAAATCAACAGATAATCTGTGTAACGATTTTCGGATTTTTTATCCGCTCAAACAGAATACTAAGCCACCCCACGTTTGCCAGATTTCCAACAAGTTCATTTTAATTGTATTGGTTTGGCACATTGTGACAACTCTATTCGTCATGCAAACACATGTCTTGAGAGCATGTGGCTATAGCATACGTATGTATGGGTGTGCATATGTGGCAGCTGTTAGTGATTAGCTAAACTATAACGTAACGCAACGCCGTCTCATATTGCATTTAGTAAAAAAGACCTTGTTTTTGACAAACCAAAGGTGTATAACCACAACGCAGATCTCTTCGATGGAAATGAAAAAAATTACCTGAAAGTCAGCAAAACAACACCACTGAGCGACGGTAGGAACAAAGGAATGCGCCTCTAAGCGGAACTTGCGCTGTAATCTTTATGGCCTGTTCAGTGCTCATTGAGTGACGCCAGGTGGTAGCGATGGAAGAGAAGCAATGCGTAGCATTCAGCATACGTTACATACTAAGCGATATCTGACCCCTGTTCAAAATCACTGATATATCCGTTGCAGTTGAGTATGATTCTGTGGACACATTGTGATCCGTTGGTATATTAAATTTTACCATAAAACCTGGACAGGACCAGGTCATCCTGAAAAACTGTGCAGTTCGTTAGGCCTACCGGTTATCCAATGAGTGACAAACACGCCGTGTTCCTTCAAAAAGAGCACATTTTTTCATGCTACTGGATTTTTCCAGAGAAATTTGTGGTTTTGTAAGGTTGCACCTCTTACCAAGCGTAATTTACGCCGCATAATTGATGTAAACTCGCAGCATTTCATTGACTCTCACAGGTGTAGGAGCAGGCAATTTTTGGGGGGTGCAAAGGATATTTTGCCTGATTTCCCCAAATTTACCCGAAAAAAAATTTTGCGACAAACTTTCTCCCAACAAATTGTCTGTGGCTGTTGGTGCATTCTATTTTCCTATATATTCTCTGGCATGTTGGCATAGACTTGAAAATAGAATACTTGGTAGCCTACTTGGAATTATCCCAACAGAAAAAGTACGCTATAGGCTGTGCAAGAATATTGACAGAAACCGGCTGGTTCAGTACTGTGAGCATCTGCCTCACAGTTCTGAGGTTTGGCGTTCCATTCACATTGCAGATATTGCTGTCAGCAAGGAACCTCACAAATAGCTGAGGACATATAAGCAACCTGGAAGTATATTGCATGGTAAAATGTGTTCATCCGAACACCGTACTTAAAATTAAGACACAGCTTTCTGTACTTGCCTGGACTCTACTAATACGAAGACGATGCCCTGCAGCAAACTCGATTCCCACATTGTACAGTTAATAAAGCACGAAAATGAAATGCCTATTTTTGCCCAAACTTTTAAAGGATTCAGTTACTCATCAACTCTCACACACTAAAACACGAAATTACTAGAAACAGTTTGTTGATTTCATGTGTTTTCTATGACATAATAAACTCTTATTTATACACTTAATAACAAAAAGATATAATTTCAATAGTATTGTTAAAAATACCGAAACTTCTTTGCCGTGGTGCGCTTGCACCCCATCTTCTACGCCACTACTCAAAATCACTGTTATTGTGGTCAGGTTCCAGAGGTTTTGGCCAAAAATTATCCGTACTTAGCAAGTTCTTCTCCAGTGCGGAATATGGCGCAATGTTTGAGGCTTGCCAGTCACAGTGGACTCACCAGAAAAGCAACGTCTTGGTCAAAAAAAAGTTTGTGCGACGGTGAAGCAGATGAAAAGTGCAATGAAGAACTAAACAAATAGTAAGAAGCCATTTATTTGCGCCTCCTTGTGAGCTTTCCTTGTTCTGTACTATATTTCGTACCATTATAAGGTCAAGTTTTAGCTACCATGACTACATTTTTCACAGACTTTACAAAATATGAGAAATGGTCACAATTGGTAGTGCTGCTTTTGCTGGGAATTATGAATGTCTCCAATATGTTAGACTTGTTTTGCGTGGGAATCATCAGTAAAGGTCCGTCATGTCAATTTTGACAATAATCTTGTTTTGTAACATTACTTTTGGCACTATGAAAGCGTAAAATTTGCTGAGTTTACTTTAAGCACAAGAAAGTCTTTGAATTTAAACTTTCCAAAACCAGTTCAAGGGCAATCATTTGTTTAAAGACAATCTGTTTGGTAAAAAATACACGTAAGTACGCTTCAGTTTCAATACAGCTTTCCTCGCATAATTTTGGTTACCGCAAGTGATTTGCTTTCCAGCATTCAAGGTACACAAAATAAAACTCTACACATGTTTTGTCGATCTGGAGAAAGCTTACGACATGGTTTTCTTGTGAAAAGCTTTGGGGAGTGCTGCGCAAGTATGGTGTTCTTGGCCGCCTCGCTTGCCATCAAGGCACTGTATTCCTACTGTCAAATTTGGACCTGCCGTCAGAGTTTAATTACAACCGTTCACCGTAGGTGATAGACTCAGGCAAGGGTGTGTGCTGTCAACATTCTTCTTCATAGTCTTTTTGAGTTGGATAGACAATCACAACCGAGTCAAGAGGAGTGTCACTGTTGGAAGCTGCAGTATCAACCGTTTGATTTTTGCGGACGATTCGGTACTGTTTGCATCCTCTCAACAGGGTCTTCAGCATTCACTCGATCGGTTTTCTGCTGCGTGCGACCAAGTTGAAATAAAAATTAGCTCTAAATGACCGAGGTATTATATCTATGCAAAAAACAAGCATTACACGCTGCAAGTAAGCCGCAATACGCAATACACTGCAGCAAGTAGAGGCCTTCAAGCTCCTTGGGGTGGTACTCACAAATGACAGAAGGAAAAACAGGGAGATTGATGCACGGGTTGGTGAAAGATAAGCAGTTATTGGCGAACTTCACTGCCCTGTGGTCACAAAACGGGAGCTTTCAAAAACACCGCAAAGCTTTCAGTTTTTAAATCCATATTTGTTTCGATACTCAACTATGGTCATGAATTATGGGTAATGACTGAAAGAGGGCTATTTCAAGTACAAGCGGCAGAGATGGGATTTTTGAGAAGAGTTCACGGGGTGTCACCTCACTACAAAGTGTGCATCTGCGAAGCTCGTAAAGCCCTGAATGTTGAGCCGTATCTCATTCGAGTAGACTAGAGAGATCTCAGTGACGATAGTTCGGCCACTTGACAAGAATGCCCCATGAAAGCTTGGCGAGGCACGTCCTGCTGGCTGCACCCAAAGGAAAGTGACCCGGGTGTCGACCAAGCACCGGGAGTTATGATTATATCTTCGACCTGGCTTTGTCCCATCTTTGTATGGCTCCAGCAGAACTATCTGAGATTGCTGAAAACCTTGAGGTATTCCGATTTCTCCCAGGACTGCTGCTCCCGCAAAACTACTGAGAGGAACAGCGTGTTTGAAAATGAATGAATGAAAACTGATCAATTATTCAAAAATCTCTTTTTCAGCGCCATTGAACCTGCTACAAATGTAGTCGAAAATCGCTCCAAGCCTGATGATTTTGTTGTCAACAGCCTAAACTCTGACCATTCATCTCCATGCAATGCTCCCCGCCGTTGCTTCAGCGATTCCGATCTTTCGTCATTTCATTTGAGTCCTATGAAAGTCAATTCCAAACATCTACCTGGAGGTAACGATTGTTTCCTACGCTGGACTACCGACAGGATTACGCCGGATAGAGAAATTAACGCTAGACTTGGCATTTACGAACTAAAAAGGCGCAACAGTTGTTTAGTAAAGTGTTGGTATATGACTTCGATCTTGCTTATTTATACTCAAACTACATGCCAATGGCCAAAATTACTTAAAATTATAGAACTTTTATTTTTAGTCAATAATAGCACAAAAAGCGCATGCTGTTTGGATTGTAATTAGAATAGATGCAGTTAATTCTTTTCAATAAAGTAACGGATTTCATTGTAAATTAGCATATTCTTCATTATTTCAACAGAAAATGAAGACACAGGGAGGAAAATATTGAGGTAAAATTTATGAAAACTTGCCTTTTGTGAAGTGTTTTCGAGCCTAAAATATGATAAACCTATTTAGTTTATTTATTAGATCTTTAAAGCAATAATTTAACTCAGTTTATATTTACAGCAGCAATTCGTATCAAACTTATCAAGTAATGTTAGGCATACCATATTTTCGTGACTGAAAACCGGGACGTTTAAGAACAACGAGCCTTATTAGACAAATGTGGTTCATATCTTTCTTGGTGCATGTAGTATTTTCACTTAGTGTTGCAACAGTGTCACCTGACGCGATTTCAATTCTATAAGTTTCATTTGCACACCGGCTTCATGTACTAAGTAGCGAACCACAACGAACATTTGGCCATAATTTCCAGGGATGCCGAAAACCGAAACAGCAGTTGGGCAGGGGAGCAGTAAAAGAGTTGAAGGCACAGGTGTAGGAGCAGGCAAATTTTTGGGGGTACGAAAGATTTTTGCCCGAATTTTCCCAAACTTGCCCGAAAAGCAAAAAGTTTTCAGGCAACTTTTTGTTCGAATATTTTCTCCCACACGGATCATGAGGACCTTTTCTGAAATGACCTCCAATGCCATTTTTTCAAAGCAAACAACGTTTGGCGCCATTTTTGTCCGTATTTTCAGGAAATTTGCCCAGATTTTATGGGATTTTGTGAACACTTTCAATGATTTTGCTCAGATTTTTACAGATTTTGTCCCGATTTTCGGACATCTTGTCAGGATTTTTGACAAATGAAAACATTTGAGGGTGCGATTGCACCTCCTGCATCCCCGCCTCCTACACCACTGGTTGAAGGCAATGAAATCTTTAAAAAGTTTCTATTTATATATACAGTACACATGTATATAGAAAGGGCCCCTTTCTAAGTTTCAGTCAAGGGCCTCATGCAACTTTAATCTTCCACTGTTACCAAATGCTTGTTTCTGTTCAGCGACAACGTTGACCTCAAAAATAATAACAGAAATTACAAAAAACTATTCTGAAGTCTCTGGGTGTGCGAATAACTGCAATAAATATGTTTCGAGTCGATCTTGATGAACCATAAAATTACCTATGATACTTTTATGAAAAAGTACCACCTCGGCCCCTGTTGCCCCCTTGTGAAAGGGCTGGGGCGCAATGTCCTCGTCATGTCCCTGCTCTCCGGCGTCCCAGCTCCTTTCTATTCGATTAACCATTAATAGTAACGGAAACAAAATTCGCTTTATCAAATTCTTGGCGTAGTTCAGCAGCAATCATTGGGGCAATGCAATTAACAATTTTTGATTTACATTTTGTTCTTGCAATGGGTAATCTAGGTTCAAAAATTTGGAAATAGCTCAAAATTTGCAATCAGAACTTTTAAAAGACTGTCCGTAAATAGCAGTGTGATACGCAAAAGTAGCTTCTTCGCTGCTAAGAGCAGACACTTATCAGAATCAGCAGTTTGAAGAAGTGTGCCACACGAGATTACGACATTACATTGCTGCATCAACAGAAGATTTGTGCTCTTTGGTTTTCAAGTGGTTGGCAATTCTGAGCGTTCGCCATGGCTAATTGAAAAAACAGATATTCTACTTTAGAACAGTAATTTTTAGACAAAGTTCAAACCGAAGCCTAAATGAGAAACTGTTAGACAAAGAAAAATTGCATGCCTACCAGTGTTTTCAGAGTGATTCAATGAAATGAGAAAATGATAAATGGTTTTTGCAGAAGGAAATGAGTTAGGCTACAAGCGAATCATTTCTAGCCGCCAAATGCCAAAAAAGTGCAATGAGCGACAAGTACGGTCACATGTCTTTTTAAGAACTATACATTTGATGAAAAGTTATTTTCAGTTGAAAAATATGTGTGTCCGTTTTCCATATACCTTTTTTTACTTTGATACTTCTCAAAATAATGTACTTCAAATTGATGTTTGAAGAAATGCCAGCTTGAGCACCGTTTACCTCTTGCGTAGGAGCAGAAGAACAAGAACTGACTGCATGTTACGCCGCATGAGGGCGAGGCTACTGAGACTGGAGAAGTTGAGCGATCAAGCAATTAACATCGGAAGTGGTCCAGAGGTGACGCTATAACACTTGATTTAACTTTAGGCATTGGTTGTACTGGTGTTTTTGAACCAATGATTCAAAAGTAAAGGGCCCTATAAGCAAAACTGATAAATTTAACTTTTAACGCATTGTGTAAAGATCAGAAGCAAATATAAAAAAAACAAATCTTTGGTGGAAGCCGGATAAAGCAAATACAGTACAATCGATAGATGTTTTTAAGAACAGTTAATTTCTCCATTCCTGCCGAAAGAAGGCAACCATAAATAACGAAACGTAAATTTCTACGATCTTTTTCAGATGGCCCAGATCGAAAATCCCTGCAAAGCACTCATCAATACACTCAGTGTTGAGGCGAGCCCGAAAGTGAAAAACCTTGTTTCGCGACAAAAATCGATAATAGATATTTCGACTTTGCCGTCACCATCTACGTCATCGCGTAAGTTCAGCCGGTTGATTCAATCTAGGATCGAGCGACGAACTGGTGCAGAGCATACTGCACAACGCCCGTGTGGGAAGTCCAGCAGCGAAGAACAGAAAGAACAGCCAGCACCCTCGATTTCTGTCTACGAATATCTTTGGCCAAATGAAGATCATACAAGTTCGCTCGCACTTCCTAGGATCAACTTGGAACCTAACCAGGTCGAGGGGAAAAACTTGAGAGCAACAAGTAGTCTTATGCCAGAAAGCACAACTTGTACACAATGTCCTACAAGGAACGAGTTGTCAAATGGTGTGCTACCTCCATCGCCAACTGACAACAGTAAGGTGGCGAAGAAAACTTCGTTTTGCAAGTGGATTAAGGAGGAAAACCAAAGTTTACCAGCAAAGATAAATGTGTCGGAAATTAACTTCAACGAGCCGTCTTCACCCACAGCAAAATGCGTTAGCTCAGCTGTCACTGAGCAGTCCATTGCCAGTTCTAGCGTGCTTTCCCAATCAAAACCAACTCTCAAAAATGAGAGTGGTGCTATAACCTATTGTGAGTGTATGCAGGACAGAGGACTCCTATCGAAAAAAGTTTTTGCAACTAAGGTTCACTGCGATGATCACCTCAACGGAAAAGAATCCGAATCATGCCGAAAACCCACAGAACATTCTGCGGAGCAGCACAACGAAACGCTTCAGGGCGATAGTCAAAGTAACGTCCAACATTCCACCGAAGAGGAAAGAAGAACGCACGCGACATTTTTTGAAGCGCGCAGCTGTTGTCCGGCAGATGTCCATCAGGCATGCGAAAATGGCCAACCTCGATATTCGGGAGAAACAACATCTGTCACGCGTAGTCCGGCCCTGGTCGTAGGCGCAGCGCGACTCGACCCAGCCAGTTGCGATGGCAGTGAAAAGTGTAAAGCACTTGAAAAACTTTTTGGGATGGATGACATTTTTTTGTCTAGCACTCCTGTAAAAGGCTACTCTCGACATGCCGCTCATGCAAACGAAAATTTCGGATTAGGCGATACTGTTCGTATATTCAGAGAAGGTCAAACTGAATTTACAGAGCGGGAAGCGCATGGTAGTGCGACAGCCACTACACAAAACGGGTCAACTGAAGAGGCAAATATTCAAACCAGTCAAACAACCAATCAAGTTCGCGTTGATGAAAGGCAGCCACTGAGATTGCCAGTAAACGATGAAAATTTGTTTGGGGAAGTTTCCCGTTCTCTATCGAATGATTCCCTTTCACCGAATCCGAGTGTACTTCCTACAGCGTCCGATTTCTTTCTTCAATCTCTACTCATTCATCAGAACGAAACAAAACGCACGATGATGGAAGAAATGCGTAAGATAAGCAACAAATACGACGCGGTGACATCGCCTCGTTCAGAAAACTGTATTTTTCCGTCTGTTTGGGCACACCGAAAGTTCAATCCTGCAAGCAGCGCTGTGTCCGAACCAACCGACTTGGACAGGTATCATGGTGCGTCGAAGCACAACATTAGCTCCTCGGGGTGCTACACTTTGACTACCACCAACATAAACAATGATTATCAAGGTGACGATGGCAGCACCATTGTATCTTCTATAGACAGCACTGTCGCACAGCACGGTAGCTTAATATGTCCGAAATTAAACTACAGCCACTGGAAGCGCAACAGCAATGCTGGTCATTCCAGCCAAAAGAAGGGCGATGTTGAAAATTTTGAGTCCCCGCCATATTTGAATTTCACTTGGGAAGCCGATAATTTTATGGAATGGGATTGTGAGGAAACAGATTTGTAAAAAATGTGTGGAGCATATAGGATTAGGTATACAGCTTCTGATGATTCTTGAAAGTAGGCTACCTCCTGGTACGAAGTCTGGTCACCATTCAGACAATCCATAATAACTGCAGTCCCGCTGTTGAGTAACCTTAAATACCCAGATGATTGGTGCCCTTTTGTTCTACTGCGTTTGGCGATTACGGTAACACTTAGCGACTTTAAAACTCGCTTGTGAAATCCTTGCTACGTAACAGCATTAGCTCAGAATTAGCCAAATCCACTTTCTGTCTTCGATGATATAGAGCAGGGGTTCTCAACCGGGGGTAAAATTATCCCCTGGGGGTAAATGTTACCTATCCTGGGGGTATATTTGATGATGCTGAAGTTACAATACGTTGTTATTTTTCTACAGCGCTAGTGACAAAACAAAAAACAGGGGGTAAATTTTATGTTAGGAAACTGGAAGGGAGTAAACGGGAGAAAAAAGGTTGAGAACCCCTGATATAGAGCAAACATGTTGCTTGCAGCTCACAAACTTTTTTCTGAATGTTTTGCTGAAGAACTTTCAATACAACCATGTGTTTTGCATTAGATCTACGTTAGTCTGAAAATCCTTTAGGAAAAAGCGTCTTGCTTCACGTTAATTTTCCATAGTTTTTCTGCATTTTTGTATCATGCTGCAGCACATAAGCGTTACAATGATTCAACCCTGTGCATTACTTCGCGTTTACCAAATCTTCTGCCTAACTAGTTCTCTTTTTTGTTGCCAGTTAAATTTTGATTAATGAGAATCTCTGTGTCGTATGAAGGTGCATGTCTATGTGTTAAAATTTTCCTATTTTTCAAGCACTGGACCGATAGCAATCACGTCATGGCCGATCCGATTTAGACTGTATTTTCTGAAACGCCAGATGATAAAAATCGCTGACCAAGGTTTACGTTCATTCAAGACAATCCGAGGAAGTGCCATTAAAGTAAATCAGTTTTGAAATTTTAAAATATGTAGGTTTTCACTATTAGCTTCGTTTGCAAACAGAAAGGATTTTTTAACACTTTATGTTCGGTGTAAGCTTATCTCAAGCAAGCCAGCAACCCGCAATCCAATCGTTGGCTGAGTATTTTCAATTACAACTTGTCTTTGAGGGCAAGAATTATTACGTTTTTTGAATAAACGTGAGTTTTCAGTTTCCAGCAAACACTGACAAGCAACTTCTTGTTTGTGGTGAGGTTTTCGAAAGAGCTAATTTTTTCAGCACACTCCAGATTAAAAAAGTTTTGCTTCCGTTAACACACATTGACGCTAATTTTTTAGATCAAATGAGTTTTAAAATTAAAATTGCAAGTGTGTTTCGGCTTTAATTAAGACAAACTGCAGCTGTACTGTCGGGTCTGTCTAACTTGAACTCAAGTAGCCTATATGCTGTAGTCAAACAGACAAAATCTATTAATAACAAACAATCCCAGCAGTTTGGCTTCGGTTGTGCAGCTATTGCTTGACACAAAATTGCATTCGCTCAACGTCACCAAGGGTTCAAAACCTAAAATCATCAACACCTGCTTTTGGAGAGAAGCTATAAAAGTAAGATCATTATCTGTCTGACTTACAAATGGTTGTTGTTTTGTCGCTGATTTGGAATTATTGTTGTAGGATCCAGCACGCGACACATGAAAACGGCTCCAAGATCTGGGCAGCTTATAAATACGTAAACTAAAATTTAATTGGTCAAAAACTTAAACAACTGGGATGTAACCGTGAAATTTTATGTAAAATATTACGGGCATGTATGGTTCCATGATACGGGAAGTGAGCTATAATAAACATACCAGTATCTCCTATGGTAGTTTTGGAACTCACAGAGTTTTCTTTGTTGTTTTTTTCTGAGAAATCACCTCACAACATTTATAATTGTCTTATTGCATTGCACGGGATTGAAAAACGAATGCATGTTAAGAGTTTGAGTTGGGTATGTTTTTGGTATACGATGCCTGTGAGCTACAAGTGAGCACTGTAAAAAGATTGATGCAAAAATTACAACCGATGTTTCAAGCTGTGGTACAGGTGGAAGTTAGCTCATCACAAGTAAATATTTCTTCGTCTTTGTTTCTATATCAAGCTACTGTGAATACAAAAATGTTGCTTTAAAGCGTCGATGCTTTTAATAAAGAGAATTTTACTATCTTGCATGTACGAAACTGCCGCTACTTGTGGAAGTAAACCTAACAAGGATAAAATTTGTCACTAGATTGGCGAAAACAGTATTGGAAGCTTTCGGATATCTTCGCTATTTCCTTGAAAGGATTGTTTTCATAATACCAAGACCACAAAAATCTTTATTGTCTACAAAACAAGAAACTTTTTTGCAGCATATGACAGTATTTTTTGAGTAATACAAGCTACAGCATTCAAAAACGCAAAGTTTGTACATAAGCAATAAACACATATCTATTGCACTTAGAATCCTCGAAACATAGAAAGAACTGAGCGAAAGATGTGAACACTTCGTGCCTTCATCCTCAACTTTGAAAATCACTTCGAATTTGTGACGAGAAAATTACGGAAAACCGTCGGTTAAATGGCCAGGAGTATTAACCGGTTAAAAAATAAGAACGGAACTTCCAACACGGATCAGTCAGCTAGTTTCAATTTTTCTACGTGACATATTCAAGCAAACTTTGGAGAACTGAACGAGTTCCAGGTGGCTACGTCTGCTACAACACTGATTCACAGTGTCGGAACCGCCCAACACCGATATTGCGTCCAATGCAAAACTGCTACGTCATGTAACGGTTTTCTCCGACCTGTTAAGAAAAGAGTCCTGAAGAAAAGAAAAAGGTATAGGACTTTAGGTGCACGTGTTTAAAAGCGTGGTTGAAGAATATGCGGTAGGATCCAAGCCAACAAACGATTTCACAACATGTTCAAGATCATGCAATACCTACAAATAATAATTTATATCACATTAATTCTGCTTTTAATTCGTTTCCTGAACTTCAGATATCAATCTGCAACTAATTTTAGAGAAGACAGGCAGCTAATCGCCAGCGTGAGCACAAATCAATACTGATGACTCATTCAGCAGGAAAACATGATTTAATCCTCTTCTCAGTCAAATACATGTTGCCACATGCAGTAAGTGTTTGCAAATTTCATCTTCCATGGTTTTTAAAAACAATTGCAATAGAGGCAACGTGCCTCCCTGATTGTGACCTTGAACTAAATCCAGGTAATATTCCAGCGTTTGTCATTGTGTTCCAGAGCATCTCTACGAACTCCACAGGTCACGACGTAGATGCACCGGAGAATGTTCGCGAGTTCACAGGACCGCCATGTTGGCTGCTCTTCGCATTTCATTCATCGAACACACATATAAGCTGATTGCTTCGTCAACGCATTCTTACGCATTCCTCTACACAAAAGTTCAGATGTGCTGTGTGCGATGCATGCATATGTACAGCTGCTGAAACCGAGCGCAGGTCATCTTCGAAAGACCGAGTTCTGTTTAAAAAAGGAAGGTTTGGTTTCATGTTTTAAATTAATTAAAGTGACAAAATAAACAGAACGCACCCTGTTGAAAAAGCAAACAAAATTGACTGTGTTTTATGCATTCCACCGCATAAAACGCTTTCAGCTTTGGCTGCAAGCCAAAGGTTTACCAGAATGTGATTCCATCGGTGTAGAGAGTGTCGGCAACGGTGACCCCAAGCTTTGCTTGATGCGTTTGGTAGAGCTGTATGCAAGAGCTGCAACATAGTCTCATGCGATTTTTCTGTATTACATGCTACTTTTCCACGAGCAATTATTTCATCCTCCAAGTTGAAATATACCGGTCGTGATCAAATCTCAGTGGCCATTTTCAACAAAACCAAGTAATATTTAGTGGTAGATGCCTGGAGTGCACTTAAAACAAGATTACAAAAAAATTGCTGTATTAACTTTCTAATTTTAAGGAAATACTCTATGATAAAGCGGTTTGGAGAGAAATGTTAAAGATTTAGCTCTTTTTCCCGACAGCTCCGTATTTGAAAAGCAAAACAATGATAAATGTGGACGTGATTAGAAAAGATTCAGTAAGTAATAGACAACAAAATTTGGAGCTCACAAACTGTTAATATAACCATGAACGGCGGGGCATCGTCACACGTTTACTTAAAAATTGATAAATCAAAAACCGTTAAGAGCTGAAAGAATGTTAAGAAACACAAACAATAAGAAGCACGCCAAGAGTCTGACCAATGTTTAAATATCAACAATCAGTTTAGGATTGTATGTGTGATACTTCACAGATGACCAAGAGATCTGTCTATCTATACACACGCTGCATGCAAGCAATCTTAGATAAAGTAAATACTTCTGAAGCTATGTATATTTAGAAATTCAGGTCAGTTGCCTAATTCCTTATTTATCGTTACGAAAAATTATACAGTTACTTACGTGCGTAAAACATAGAGAATCCACAGAGCGTAGATAAGAACGTAAAAGTCATTGTCAAAGATGCTTTCGTGAAGAAAAATAACTTTTCGTCAAGAACAATAATCTTTCGTGAAGAAAAATCATCACCTACTGTAGGAGGATTAGGACATTTACTGGTCTTTGCTTTGACACCAAATGTTCGTGACAACTGCAAAGACCAGAGAGTTTGGTTAGCAGCAGGAGCGTAACGAGGGGGCAAGGGGAGCACAATTCCCCGGGCGTCGAATCACTATTGGGGGGCCGAATCACTGCAGAGGTTGCCGAAAGTCCCAACAATATCACAAGTACTTTCAATACAGTGCATTTACTCCCAGAAGACCTTAGGTTTGAATATGACGCCAAACTTTCTTCTTGCTCGGACGCCATCTAAACTGGTTACGCCCCTAAACTGGTTACGCACTTGGTAAGCAGTAGAGGTTGCAACCGTGTAGGGTGTGTGGTAACTGAAAGCTGTACCAAAAGTATGAAAAAGGAAGCGAAATGCGAAAAGGAAGAAAAACGAAAATACAAATAAGACTGAAACGTGAAAATATTACAAGACGTAGGATGAAGACAGACAAAAATGTTTTTGTAAATGGAAACACAGATCCTAAGTGTGATATTACTCTAAAAATTCGCACATTTGATTTTCTGGAGGGGTTTTCGCATTCAGTTTGTTTTCAAGGTGGTTGCAGTTTACATGATCTTTAGAACTTGAGAACAATGTGAGCAAGCTGTTCACTTGAAATATATTTAGGTAGACATATTTATTACTTATTATCCAATTCACTTGAAAAAAAGAACAAAAGATAGTGTATTATTCTTTAAATTTTATACGTTTTTGCGTTTCCCTGAGTTCTGCCTCTCATTTCATGGCAACTGCATAACATGACAAGTAGTCAATAGTTTTGCGCTTTAACCCTCTGCTGAGTGCATGAAATACCTCTTTAAAATGCTTGTTAGGACTATAAAATCAATTTCACTGCAGTGCTGTTTCAAACGATTTGGTACGAGGTTGACTTTGTGTGAAATTGACTCGATATGATTTCGTTACATCTGGTTAATAAATGATTTCGTATAAATTGCTAGAGTTCAAAGTACGTTGCATCTGTTATTTTTCTATTAATTGAAAAGGATTTCCCGATCTAACCGTTAGCAATAAACAGCAGTACAAGTTCTGAGAGGTATTCACATCCTTTTTTTTATTAGACCAAAGAGCCACTATCACTATATTTTGAGATACACTATTTGAGATCCTGTATTACTAAAAATAAAAAATAGGTAACCAAATTAAAAACCCTGTTATTGCTGATGCGAGCTTGCCACAAAAGCTAAAGGATAACGGCGAAAAATGGACAAGCAATTGTGTATTAAATACGAGTATATTAAAACTACTTCCAATGCTTCAATTTGTTTTGTTTTTTTGGTTTCTGTGGAAGACATCCAAAAATCAATGCTGTCAATAAAAATGAAGAAAATTTCGATGAGTTCGGGAGTAAACAAATTTTCGCAGATTGCTGACCAGAATGCCTTACGGAAGAAACATGAGTTTTCACAACTACCACTATTATTTTGAACACCAATTTTTAGAGTATAAAAGCACCTTTTAAGCTTGTTTTTCAGCTCAAGAGAAAACACTGCAAACGTGATATACAAAGCATTGGTGTAGCGTACAGTCCCGTCGTCACGGGGAGCTTTGGTAGGCTTATCTCACCCAAACAAAACACCAAGCCCCAAATTGAAATATGAAAAACTATAAATCAATAGAGTTTTTATCAAATTTTCAATGTCAAGCCGCCTGCAGAACCGTAAAGTCCCCTTGGAGACATTCTAGCGACGGTTCTGGTTAGCGTGTTAACTAAAATCTATTAAGTTAAAATCCCACTAGCAGGAAGGAATACCTGGTGACAAAAGTTAAGCTGGTTTGCTGTTGATGATATGAATTATTTTTTTATTTTAAAATTGAGCATGCTAATTGTGTTATCACGTATATAATCGTCAGCTGTCATGGAGCTCGGTTTCATCATCATTGACAAACTATTACCAAGAACAACTATCGTGAAAGACATTCCTGGATGAGATATCCGGGTAGCTTCAATTGTATGTTAACTGGTTTTAACAAAATTGTTTTTCTCTTACCCTAGGCGCACGACGAGGTGAAAGTGATATCCCAACAATTGCACCTACGCGTTTATTCAGTTATGGCGATAAGTCAGCAGGTTAGCCATACGAGATGAAAACTGGTAAAATTAGGTTCAAATTAGGGACAAAGTTTGTTGAATCTTGTCAAGTGTTCAAACAACTACTAAAAACTGACCATTTTTTGTCGTGTTACAAAAAGTGGATAATACTGCAAAAAGGTGTGTTGATCGGTAAAACGGATTTAATTCGATACAATAGAAAGTTAAAATAAAATAATTTGGCTTGTTCCTGCCCTCCCTCCAAAATAAGCCATATAGCAAGATACTTAGCAGATTTGTAGCTTACGAACCCCAGTTTCACAAAGCAAGAAATGCGCCGTGAATTACAGTCACTTGTGTATGTTTCATCATCTCTATATAATTTTACATAAACAAAAATTTTATCCCAAGTTTTCCATTCACAAAGACGTTGTTTAGGAGCTCTTAAATATTGTTTGGTAAAACAAACCAGGTTAGCAAAAATGTGTTTACAAACGCATTTATGAATGTTATACAATCTAAAACATTCAAGAAAACTAAAGTAAAATTTTTCAAAATGCCGATAACCTGTTGTTTGCTTCGACTGCCCTGCAATATTATACGATAAGTTTTAGCAAAATGTGAAGGAGAATGGAAAACTTTATTCAACTCTTTTCTACCAAACTTTCTAAATGGTACAGTTTTAGTCCAAGCGAAGCAAATTTTTAGCGGCAAAGATTGTATGAGTAGCAAGCAGTTTTTTTCAGTTTCTGTTCTTAGCGTGGAAAGCATCCAGTTTTCTTAATCCAACAAAGTTCAGTAATTCTTTAAAAAGAGATAAGTTAGGATGGTGCAGCAAACACTGCACGTGCTTTTTCCCGAAAAAGTCTGCTGAACGGTTCCGGACAGGTTCATGTAAGTTGAATTGACTATATTTTACCCTCGCCTTCTCAGACATGCTGGCGATGTCTACAAATGTTCAAAAGTAAAATGCATGTAAATTTCGTCACTTGTTGCTTTGCCGATAATACTTTTTAGGATCTTTTCAGATCTTTGATGGAATTGCAGTCAACTTACCTTGCGCTTAAAACGTGAGAAAATATTGTTTTTATAAAACGGAGAAATATAATAAAACAAATTACAGAAAAGGAACGAAAAGGCAGATGAAAAAGGTTCAATGCAGGCATAAAGAACACCGGTTGAGATAGAAGTGACAAAACAGATCCAGATGGACAGATAGGCACTTGCCCAGAATATTGTTCAAACACGCAAAAGCGGAACAATTGGATTAGGAAAGGTTGTCTTGGGTAATTAGTCGGCACGTCGGTAAAATCAATCTGCAGTGAAAACATGAGCAGATAGCATTCGCAGTTTAAACAGTCAAGTTATACGGGATAATGCACGCAAGCGATGTTCTTATTTGAAATAAATGCTGCAAACAAAACAAGCACGAAGCAAAAACAATATTTTCTGACTGCATGGAGGATAGTTTAAAACAACGACAAGCATTTTTCATGATAATCTGGTTTGCTTCTAAAATCTTGCAGAAAGAAACGGATGTTTCGTAAAAGAAGTACTGAACGTTTTTATAAATTTTATAGTTTGTTTTAATTTATAGCAATAGCAGGCTTCCCACCAACCGTGTAATTTGATTTGAAATCAGTTGTACGTGGCTCACAAGCTCAGACAGAAAAATTGCTCTTCGTTCTAAGCAAAACGAAACATTTTTATTTGGAATTTCCGTACGACCAATACAAAACAACATATTTTGATGAGACTATCAGCATTCTGTTACAATCTGCTTTATTATATTTTTCAAACAGATCTATGAATAGCTCTGAAACTATGAGCGACACTATAAAAGTTTAAAACCTATATAGGCTGTTTGTTGATTTCTTGATATGACGCTTTTGAAACGAGCTAACAGATTGTGAAGAATAATAATTTGTATAGTTTTCGAAACTAAAGCAAAAGTGAAGGCGAATTCCCAAAATATCGTAATTTCAGACTATATATCTTCCATCGTTATGTCGATTAACATTTTCTGCACATTTCCTGAAATGTCCACTTCATTTCAGCAGCGTTACTGCGGGCACATTAGTGACAGTAAAGCATTTCTAATGGAGATGCAAAGCTGGTAGGAAGTGATTTCTCAACTTCGCGGTAGAATGCGTCCAAAGAAATACTGTATATCGGCGTCACTAGACACGACAGTGTCCAGAACGGTTGGCGTTCTAGTACTCTGCAAAAGTTAAAGCAAGAGCTGAAAGTATCTAAATGTCTGTGAATATGCCCAGCAAAAATACGTCAATCTCATTTCGTCATTAGATAAAAGCAATAATTTCAAGAACGTTGTTAAGCTGCTTGTAGAGATTTGGCAACATCGTTATCTCAGTGCAATAGGACAAATTACAGAAATAACTCAAATGGAGAAAAATGTACAATTAAAACAAAATTTTATTTTGGCACAAAAACAAAACCTGAGTTTGGGAAAAATGAAGGTCTGATTTTGTGATGCATCTCACTTGCTTGAAGCTCGTTTATCTGCAGTTGCTTTTCCAATTTAACATACTACGCCCTCTCACTAAGCTTGTTCACGCCAGCATTCAAACAACTTACTGTAAACTCTACGTTCTGCAACTGCCAAAATCACCTTTCAGTGTATCTACACTTTTAACTGCAAAGGAACTTTTACCAATTAGAAAAAGCCTTCCTAGATCTTAACTCTCGTCAAAAGCTACAAAGCAAAGCGTATATCAACCATAAAAAAGATGAAAGCAACAACGCTTTGCTAACATTCACCGCGTGCCTTACCGACTGTAATCGACAAGGCCTACAGCAAATGCTCACAAAGCGTGTTCTGCAGTGCTTCTTGAGCTAAACTAACACTAAATGCTGCCATCGATTTTTCTTGAAAACGGAACTCAGCCGTTATTCAGCTTTTGACTCGGCACTAATTAAACTGAAAACACTTTCAGTGGCCAAAACGATTTTTGAAGCATTTTTGCCCGCTGTATAAGGCTAGGTTTTTGGCAAGGTATCCTCAGTTATGAGTTGGAAAGTTGGAAACAGGGAACGTACGTTCTTTTTTTTAAGGCGTTAAACGTATACATTTCTATGGGTGGTGTAGCGCTAATGTGCAAGATCGTTTTATCAAAAGGATGATGTGAGTTGGTGGCGTCGACATAGTTGGGACTTTTTTCAATGGAGATATTCGCAAAAAACTCACAACAAAAACGCTGCTATTTCGAGGCAACGTCACCATTCCCTCTTCGAACGAGGTGACAGACTCCTTTCTTCACGTCCCCCGTCCTATGACGGCTTGTAACTGCCCAAATGAAATACGTGTTTTTTGAGGATTGCTGGTATCAGTGTTCAGTAATGCCAATAGAAGCTAATTCCTCTCACACTCTAAAATTTCTGGATTCATGTTCATGTCTCTATTTACTTACAGTCTACACGTTTGTGATTCAATTTTGGTCCAATTCCAGGGGCCAACTGTCGCAATCAGATTCTGGTCTAAGCCTGCAACTTCCGGCCTCCATTTCAAAACTGGGTCCTGGAACTGGGGTGTTACAGGCAAAATGTAGCATCCCAAACGGAAGACCACTCCCATAAATAAATGAAACCTCTGTGACAATGGATGATCCAGGTGAGGGCGATTGGGTCTATTGCCCCCAACTAAAACCTTCAAAAGTAACTTTATTCACCATTATTTTGTACAATTCGGAAAACAACATATCAAAACCAATTCCGAATAAGTCGTTCGTTATGTTCGAAATGTTTTATTGATCGCGATATAAGGTCATTCTGTCGTCCATTGTTCAGCAGTGTTGTGAAGTTACATCTCTCTTACAGTAGCGAAGCTGTAATGAGACAGGACTACCAAGTCTTACAGAAATCGCCCTCTAACGTTACTAGCTGGATCAGCCCCTGGTCTGTGATGGATATTCATATACAGACGAGAACTCTCGCAAGTATTCAGTGAGCTGCAAGGCAAAATCTTCTCCAGACTTTTGCAGACTGGGTTCGATTTTAAAATCGTATAAATCGCTTTCTATACTGTAGATCCTGCATGTAATCGACGTTGATCTAATCAACTGCGATCAAATGTACTTGATAAAAAGGGAATTGGTAGGTAAAGTGTTTTAAATTTTTATTTCCGAAAAGCCTTAATTAAGTATAAACAGTGGTGTACTGCCAAAAACAGATAAACGAAATCTCAGCATCATGGTTAACACATGTTATATTGGTGTCAAGATCGTTGAGAATTGTTTTGTTCGCAATTTCATGAAAGAAAATATAAGTGCCGATATGCTGCTGTCCACATCAAAAAGTAAAATAATGCTATTTCCCTCTGGAAAATGATTGAAACACCACAATCTCCAGCATGGGCGGCGAGTTTGAAATTTCTACAGAAGTGCAAAATCCATGACGTCACAAAATATGACGTCAAAACCTGCAGTTTTTAAGTCTCCTATTACATATTTATCCGAAAAAGATTCAATAAAATTCATAATATTGTCTTAGTACTTGTTAACAAAGAACTGCTCAATCAAAAAATAAAAATTAGCGAGAGTGCGGCTCACGCCCACACTCCCGCACTCGGCGCCTATGTTTTCCATGTAATGCTTAGCCTACGAATAGCGAAAATATTCGGAAAGAGAACCCGTGAAAACTCACAAAATTTTGCACAGTTTTTGCAAAAGGTTTTGGAGTACGCCTTTACTTACACTTTGAAGTTTGCACATGAAGGAGCCTAAGGCGTTTTTTTGCGGGCGCAGTTATACTTCGCATTGCTACTACCTCTGATCTCTGGCAGTGGCAGAAACATACGGTAGTTGTTCTGCAAAGAAATAAATTGTTTGAAAAACATGACTGCTTTTAATCGTCGAGACAGTTTGGAAGTTTGTGTTCATACAGCATTGAGACTTACGGTTAACACCACATCTAACACTTTGCAAAGAACTTAAGTGGAAATTCAAGTCTAGCCTAGAAATTCTGCATCCAATATCAAATCCGTGGAATCATAAGCGCAGCCATTAGAGTCGGGTTTGAACTTTGAAGTCACAGGCACTGACTGATTAATATAGTTTAGGTTTAAAATCATACTTTTTGCCCATCTAGTTGCGTGAATCTTCATCAAACCGATCCAAATATGAAAACACTTTGAACACATTGACAGTGTCTCTGAAAAAATCGATAGCAAAGTTGTTGCCATATATCTCCAAGTTTTACTGTCGGGCGATCTACTCTCGAAATCCACGGTGTTACAAATATCGCTAAAATCATTCGTCCAGTCAGATAGTGTTCACAGCGAAGGATACCTCAAGCTGTGTAAATAGCAGAAATGCTGCAAATAAGCCGTAGCTGTAGCTCAAGGAATCTGTCGGAGCGCTAAAGAGACCGTGTTAATCAACGATGATGAATGGTAGGGCTCACATTTGTCAGAACAGCGCACGTTTTCTTCACAAGTTTCTTCCCAGTTACGCACGCTGCGGGGGGGGCAGTGGAGCACGTCCCCCCATTTGAAATCTGTGCCCTCCCATTTCACGGTTGGCCTCCTGGTTGTTGCATACATCCAATACAGTATTTTAAAAATGTGGCCTCCCCTTCTGGTTTTAGGCCCCTCCTTCTGGTTTTTGCCCCCGCCTTCTGCTAAATCCTGGCGACGGGCCTGGCACGCTTGCTCCACGAATCGATTGGCTAAGGTAAATTACAACATTTAACAGAAACACAGGAAAAAGCAACCAATGAAATCCAACATCCTTTTAAACTCAACATCCCAAAGTCACCAGATCAATTTTAACATTAAGCATATGGTAGCTAATTACGGTTTTGACGATAAACTCAAAATGTTTATGATACGCTTTTCCTGCTAGCATATCCATTCTCCAGTGCCTCAAGTTGCTTACTTGCATATGATGCCCAAACGGTATGAGGGATGAGAACCACTCTCATCAGAAATGTTCTTTAAGAGACTGGGTTTAAGAAATGAAGCAGAAGTATTAAACCATCCCTTGCATATCTAATTGTGACTCTTTTATATATGTCAATGTTTGGGTTTGCCCATGTTGGCGGTGCAACTTTGGAGGCATTCACCGCGTGCCTTACTGCTTGTTGAAACAGCAAGGAACACACACTAAATACTGTCGAAGTGCACCAAGATAGCGGTACTGCCTTGCTCCACTTCAAATATAGAAAGACTGCTCAACTCTGCAACGTGTCGTCCTACTTTACAAGAAAAAGTAACGGCTCAGCATTTCATTGCACATGTTTTGCAATACAAACTTATCCCCCTCTAAGGATAAGTCCTCGTGATACAGTCGTCCTTTCCGCTGCGTAATCCTTCCTCACTTACTTCGTGATATCTCATGTCTGATGTGCGCTTTGCGAATAACAACAGATAAAACATGCAAGACGTCCAACACGCTGGGAGACGTCCTACATCCGGCTTTCTTCGTTCTTTACCAGACTGAGCGGGCTTGTTGGACATCTAGGTTGAAATTGTATTTGTGCACAGCTCCATCACAATCCGCAATTGATGCGCATTGTGGCGTCATGCGACAGCGTCGTTCGAACCGCGAATGACCTAATCAGCGATTAACACCCAGAGTGCGGAAATTTAAGCCGTAAGACCACTTGCAGTGATCAAGTGAACCATTAACGCGGTGCTTTTATTTAAGAAACAGCATGAACGACCTATGGACATAGAAATGTGTGAATCGCCCTTTTTTATATAAACCGAATTATTTCCAATAGCTTGTTCTCATTTCATTCTTCAATCACGGTTCGGTTTGTGTAAAAAGAGCCGCGCAATCTTGTGGAAATTTTTTAGGTCAACAAACAGCGAAAACTACAGGGCTGCTTAATCTTAGATAACAGCAGTAAACTGCTGATATCACCCCAACAGCAAAATATTGGAAAAAACCTACAGCATGCTTTAGTTCCTTACAACAGGGTGAACTGATTCAAATGCAATTCTAAACGTTAATCATTTGAATGAAATGCTGCATCACTCAACATCTACAATGGCCTCCTGCAGAACAGGTTTGTATCCTTGGAGATTCACATAAATATTTAAAAAGTGTCACCATGACGTTTAGTATGCGTTTATACTAAATGGTAAAGCTGCTGCATATGACAACAAATGTTTGGATGGCAAATGCCAACAAAGTACATTGATACGGATAGCGTTCGCTTTTACTAACCACATTTGGGCAAGAAAGAGAAGTGTATAAAGATTTCCTTCAGCCACTGAATCACGTGGATGGAATGAATTTTGTGTTATTGGCTTTATATGTTTGCGAGTTTATTTATAGCTTTACCGAAAAGTAGTCGGATTTTTGGAATCACAACAGGCTTCCCGGGCCTACCTAAATATTTTCCTGCTATACGAAACTTTAAAAGAGTTCAGAATGTGATGGTAGCTCTCAAAGCAGCTGCTTAAATTAATGTTATCTGTGAATGTCACACAGCGTAACGGTTAAATGTCGATAACTGTTTGATAATTTTGTAAAAAAGCGTTATTTTAGATGGGTGTGTGATTGTTGTTAGGATGAAAAAGTGGTTTCTTGGTTAACCACACCGGAGCTTACGAAATCTCTTACGGATTTTCTACAAGCAATTTTTAAAAATGCCAGGAACTTGATCTAAAAACCTGAAAAGGGTGAAAGTGACCAAATATAAGAGTTTGATCAGCAGATTTAAACATGCTCAGAAGCGCCACTCCGCACTGAACTATCTTTATAAACCTTTGACGATTTCTGCAGGCTGTTTGCAATCCAGGCAATCGTCTCTACACCTTTGTTGATATTTTTGAGTTGGTAGAAACTGTTTATTCTATGTAAAGCGTTTGGTTTCTTATGGTAGCCCAGCCCTTACAGTTTGCATTAAGGAGCTTGTTGTTCAATCAGAACCTTATTAAACTTACACCGCAGCTCACAGGCTTAGTTGCGGTCCTTTTCGCTTGTTGGTTCCCATAAAGTAGGCTGCGCCGTTGTGTTACGTCAAAATTAAGGCAAAGCAACGCGCGTTTGGGAATCTACGTATCGATCGCGCATTTTGTTGGGAATATTCGTTTCTCCTTTTTCTGTCACCTGAAGATGCACTGCGGCAACAGGTGACCTTTTTCTCAGAATTTCAAGTCCAAAACAGGTGGGCTCGTTGACAACGTTTTGAAAATTAATTTGGGTCTATTTACTGGAGGAACTTTTAAAAACAAACAATGGAAATAAGAACTTTTAATTCAAAGCTTTCACCTTATGCCTCGACAAAAAGAAGATGATTAAACCTCTGTGAGGTGAAACAATAATGGCGTTTCATTAGCGCAGCACGCATCTTTATACCAGCTTACAATCACAGGTGTAGGTTTTACCGTTTTATTGCTAAACTTGCGAATACTTCTGTTTTCAAATGTTCTGTTTTTGCCACAACCAAGTTGTTTGGGTTTGACAACTTAATGGCTTGCAAAACTGCAAAACTGTAGAACCAATATGGTGCCGCCTTTCTTTTTGTTCTATGGCAATGACATGGATGCGTCTTACAAGTTTGACCATTAAGATTGTTGTATTGTCGGCAAGTCACCCGCTGCTGTGTAATGGTCGGCTTCTTAGTAGGCGACGAATCGAATCATTTTTCATTTTTGGACGATACTCCTTCAGCAAAACGAGCAGCTTTTTCTAGACGTTTCTATGCTTCTCAGAGCGAACTGCGCAAAAAAGCAAAAATGTTACGGAGTTCATACCAATTTTTGATGGTTCCAAGTCGAATCGGCCCGTGAAAATTCATTTCCAGTTAGGCTGTAATGGAATAAAGCCAGCTTGAACGACTTGCTTTTTAGTTTTTGCAGGGTGTGTAGTCATCTTGCTGGTACGCTTGATGGGACTCAACGTTAAAAGCTCCGTTTCGACGCATATGGCTAATGGTCCAAGATGTCTACAAATGTGATCCTTTTTCCAGTCTCTGTGAATTACTTTTTCAGACTGCAATACGCGAAACATATGGCGTTTTTATTTTTTATTGATAACGGTGGGGAACAGGCGTCTGATAGTTTTGTCTGCTGTCTTCAAGCATACGTCACTGCATTAAATGAATAATTCATTAGTTGCCATGGGCAACAGGTGCCACAGACGACAGACGTACGTGCTTGACGGCTGATGGTTAAACAGGGCCCAATTTTATCAAGCCAGTGACATTTTGCTTGCTTATCAATTATGCAGAGTCGCACTTTTCAGAATACTGTCTTCACTTGGACGTATCGACCCACAGCTCGTCTTACGGTAAACTTGGCACGATAGTGTTTTACACATGACAGACCGACTGAAGTCAAAAGGAAAGAAAGTTCAAGATTGTGTATTTGTAAGGGAAATAAAACGCTCACAGCTGCTGAAAACTTTTTGTCATGTTGCTGCCAAAACGTTTCTACCGATTTTGCCGAGAAAATGCTATGGACCTACACTATGTTGTAGCTTGCGTAAAATTTTCTCTATAAATGAATAACTATTAAGATGTAGGCACTGAAGAAATTACGAAAAAACAACAGTTTCAGGTTGAAGGCAAGCAACTGCCTATTTAAGCGAAAATTTTCTCTCGGCCGTATTGCGATTTCTTTCATCCGGTGACGTTAACTTAGTCAAATACACCTCAACTTTGCCTCTAACCAAGTCTAGCCAAGGTATAACTGCTATGAATAAAAATAGGCTGCTTACTTGTTTGTCAGCATGTGATGTCATTCATCCTGTCTTCCTCCTTGTTGCAATGATTCCGTTGAGTTGACTTCCATACACAGATCATGCAAAGCGGTCATGGTCGCTGACGTCCAGCGTCCGCAAACTGCGGCGTACGTCAGCGAGCGACTAGTCTTTTATAGACGTCGGGCGTGCACTTGCCATATGCATGAGCTCCGGTGAGCGCGCCCAATTTCTTTTTTTGGTCGGCATTCCGCCAATAGAAAGCAGCGAGCAGGTCCCAACGGTTGTGTACGAGCAGACCTTCACAGGTTCCTCGCTTTGCAGCACGCAACGTACTGTCCACTCACGATGAGCAAGAGCACCTCCTCTTTGTTTCTGTATTGTTTCGACCGCATCCAACGGCATATGGCGATGGGCTGCCGAGCTCTCCAAGATAATCTGACGTACTGGAAGGTCATGCGTAGCATGCAACATTTGCTGTTAATTAGCATTCCCCCCACAAAGCAATTTCTGTGAAAGCCTGACGACCGAATCTCCGATGGAACACAGGAGAGTTTTTGTAATGCTGTCCGCAGATGACCTCGCATAGTTGATTACTATTCTCGTTTGAATAGGTGAACCAGAAACGGCACAGCCAATGCGATACAAACGCAAGATTTTCTTCATTGCATGGTCTAAACGTGGTTCAAATATTTTCGTTAACTTTCAGTAAAATAGTGCTCATTTGCAATGACATTTTCGTGTCAATACCTTAGCCTTTCCTCTCTGTATAAGGAACTAACAAAAGTTTTGGATTTCGTTGTTTTTGCAAAAAAATCAAAAGTAACCGTAAGTCACCTCAGCAAATAGCAATCTTTAGCATTTACTGTTGTAGATTGACAACACTCTGTTACCCTGCCAGTATTAGTTGAAAACCAACGAAGCAAGATCACGCTATCAGTATTAGTTGAAAACCCACGAAGCAAGATCACGCCAAAATTTGAAAGGTTGTGTAACGTTTCAATGTTGGAAATAGCGCTTTCAGGGTGTCGAGATCAAAGATGTGCACAAAATCGATAAAATTGCCGCGAATGATCAATTGCAAGCTCATCAAGTTTGCGCTATAGTTGTTAGGACATTATTTCACTTGGCACACATTTATGCAGGACAGGACATTTTGTGTTTAGAGCAAAACCGTGTAGTTTCAAAATTTTTAAATAACGTGAAACTTGGATGAGTGAAACGAGTCTTGTCTTTTTTTGACTACCGTCTCTGACAAAGTTCAATTTCCAAGTCATTTTACTGTATGTTCAAAGTAAAGGAAACCACTACTGGGTGATTATGGCAAAACAACAAAACAACTACTGGGTGATTATTATCTTTTTTCAGGATTTGTTGGTCCTTCCGATTCACACATAATATGCAGTTAGGACTTTAATAGGCCCGCAACCGGGCAATGGCCCCCTCCCGAAATTTTCCACAACATGTTTAGCTGTTAGTTACAACAACTAGTTACAATCACTTTGCCACCCTGAATATATCAGCTGATTTTGGGTCTTCAAATAAAATAATTTGCAAATTAGATTGATTTCATGTACATTGTACAGTTATAGTTGATAAAAAGAAATTACTTGAAACCTACTCTGGTCGAATTCTACGATGTTATTACTTCAAGTTAATTTGTCAAAAATTCAGTGAACATGCCGGGAAATTCAATTTCTGTTATAAGCAGTGTGATTCCAAGCGTCTATAGAGTTTGCACGTATCGACTAATGTACATTTAAACCCATACAGCAGTGGTTCTTGACCTTGTTGGAGGCAATGAACCCCAAAAGTTTCATCCGTGCATTCACCGATCCCTTAGTAGGTAAGAAAAAAAGAACACGATTTCTTCAAAACACAGCCATAATCTTATTAAGTGATTGTTGCAAGTCAGAAGATCGGTAAGCATCAGATTTGCTCAAAATTCAACCTTGCAAAAGATGCTGCTATAAAAATCAGAATGGCTTGTAACCTTGCTAACCTTGGAGAGAAAAAACACCAAATAACGATGAAACTAATTTTGATCCACGACCACTGAGCTTTCTTCAGTCGTGTTTTTAGAAATCGACCCTTGTAATGCGAATGATCGATTTTTAACTCTCCGTCGTAACTTCGTTAGAGCCAGTTATATACACTAGGGCGCATATCTATATCACATTGCTTTTATAAAGTCCGCTGTTCGATTTCAACATCGCGTCGTGTTAATGCACCGTGATTAAATGGTGTAATGACGCATCGCTATCTGTGCGTGGAAACACGTCCCAGCAACATAATAAAACTACATTTACGCTGTTACATTCTGTACGTAAACTATCAAGATGCAAATTCATATGATAAAACCTAACTGCCGGAAAAATGCAAGGTAGCCGTGTTTTACTGCAGCAAGGTCTTAGAGTCCAAATTTGTTAACCCATTAAGCAGGGCCTGCTGGATATTTTGACTCGCCTGGCAGTAGTTACTTTGCTTTATAAATGACTTATTGCGCGTTGCTTTTCAGAGATAAATCTTACTTGCAAAATGCAAAAAGTAGCTCTTTAGCAAAACACTTTTTGGTAACTAATCACGTATAAACCAGATGGCGGGGCCAAGTACGCATCCCGATTGCTTGTATCTGCTTTTTTGTACCAGAGCATGAATATTTGATTGGTTGTGGCGATTGCCAATGCGCGTGTAAATGACCGCGTCGCTGAGCTGCACTCACGTCGCCAGCTGCAGCATCAATGATTGGTCAATATCGACGTTTTACTGACCAGCGACAGGCCGTAATTACGCGGAGTTTGCTTGGTCCGCTTTCCAGCAGTGATGCGTCTTGCGTCATAAGGCTGGTTAAAATCAAAAGAATTTTGTTGAGCGAAAGAAGCTTAGAAGCTTTTCAGTTCTTATTCTTGTTGGCTGCTTAGAAGGCCGTTTTCAAATGAATGTGATTGGTCAGCCATCATGAGAAAATCGGTGCAAGTTCACTTGTTTTGCTAACAACAAATCTTTTATCCGTTAAACTCAATTTCTTATTAATCAATTAATGTTTCAAGAAGAATGTTTAGTGCTGTATTGCAGCCAACCGCCATCGGTGTTTGCTGAATGCTTTAATACTTGCACGATATGGAAAATTTTTCACTATGAGATATCTCTTTCTTGGGTGAAATTACTAATTGATCTAAAATGACAACATAAATCTCTGTTGAATACAAATGCAGTTTGATTTTGTTTTCTAAACATTTTTTCAACAAATATTAGAACATTAAGATCAAAGGCACAAATTCGAACTGATTTTCACGGCAGAGTTAATCAGCTTCCTCTTTTCTTTCTGAGCAAAATGCGGAACACTTTCGAGTAGATTCAAATCTTTTCATCATGAAAGGCGTCACAGTGGAGCACAATACTAGTTATCGACAGATATTTTAGCGAGGATGCTCATAAATTCACTCTGTTTCACGTAATTTTGAGTTCAATGCATACTGGCGAACAAGAACAGCTTTGCCATCCGCCAAAAGTCAACGCCTGGACTGAGGAAAACAGACGTGCCAGTAAAGAGACAACTGAATCATAACTCGCGACCGCCCGTGGAACAGACCGGCAATGACAACAAGGAAATAAATGGCGAAACAAACGCTTGACCTTTCCGGTGTCAAGCGAAATTTCTGACCTCTACGAAATTTCTGACCTATTATTGTTTGTCAGTCATTTTGCTTCTTAGCTTAGAGCAAAGAAATAAAGTCTAGCGATTACTTTGATGTGTGCTGTGTAAAATAAAACATTTTGGTTAGATGTCAGATGCCCACAACAAGCTGCAGTACAGGAATTACTGTAACCAGTGAAAAATATTGGACTTAGTTTTAGACCTCGATTATATTTCTTGTTATAACCGCAATCCAAGCCCTAATCCGACACACTTACCTAAACACTAAACCGTAAGCCCAAATCATCAGTTTTTCTCAGCGTATTTGATATGTAGAATATGACTCTGTGCATGCGCACATGGCGTGAAGTCAGAAATTTCGCAAGTCAGAAACTTCATTTGATACCGGCAAAGACTAAACCATAGTTTAAAGCCGTCACAAACGTTGGAAACTGAATGTTTTTTAACAAAGCAATTACAAATACACACTTCGCTTCGTATCTTTTCCTTTAATGTGCAAAAGTCTGTACTTGATCATAATCGCGGCAGTGCAGACGCATGGAAGTGTCTCGAGATATTTTGACAAACTGCCATGCAATGCACTGCTTGTCGGTATCTCGCTTCGAGACTTACCCCTATGGCAGTGATTCTCAACTTACCTCTGTGGCTGGACCACCGGCGGTCCACTTGGAATTTCTAGTGGTCCACAGAGAGTTCCATAAATCCTTGATAAAACGTTCCTGAAAATCGTAACTTTGTGCAATACAGCTTTGACTTGGTGTTCATGAGATGTCAGCATAGCCAAGTGGTCCATTGGATATTTTTTTAAATGGTTTACATGGGCCAAGAAAGGTTGAGAACCCCTGCTCTATGGGAATCCTTGACGGGTGAGTCGGAATAAAACCAGTAAACCTAACTGCTGTTAGGTTTAAAAGTAAACGCTTGGTCAATTTTAAAATTGAGTAAAACTCCTTTTCCTTCGAGAAAGATCGATAAACTAGAACAGTATGGTTGATGCAGGCAAAAATTGTTTATTGGTTGTCACTTAGCAACCGATATACCATGGTCTCAAATATCACCGTAAAGCAAACCCGAAATCTGCAATAAGGCCCACATTGGCAGTTACAGCACAGTGACAACTGGGAAATTGTTAAGCGAGAAGATAGCGCATTCTTCTCACAGCATACCCTGCATCGAAACCCTTCCTATCTCCAAGCGAGGCCTGCCGGAAGCCTGCACCGTTGTCGAGGTGGCCGAATGAATAATTTAAAAGAAGCATGTTTTGCTGCACCCAACTTTGAAGACGTCTTGGTAACGTGAAGTGGCTGCCGCCTCAAATAAAACTTTCATGGAAAGGGTGAGTTGATCTCATCCGACGATTTCAAATGTAATTTGATTTCTTACCAAGCTCAATTTCCACTTGCTTTTGTTAAAGAAAGTAGAATTTTCTGACTAAACGCCACTAACTTTATTCTTAACATTTTTTTTCATCGGTAACGGTGGAATGCTAATGTTCAATTGCAGCACAGTTCTATCATTTGCGCATATAAACATGAGGTTTGTGTTATGCATTTCCACGCCGGTACTGACTGTAGTTTCAGAGTGCACTTAATTTTTGTTAATTCAGATCTAGCTACTTTGGAGACGGTTTAGATTTATCAGACTGAATCTATCATTTGTTCTTTCTGTGGTTTATACCACAGCACAGCTGAACTTTGTTTTTGTTTAAGCCAGTGGTTCTTAATCAATGGTCCCCCTAATGTGCGCAACTGCGCGGTACCACCAGACCATTTGCGCAGTGAAATCTCATTCTCGCGCACTTGCGAGTCAAACATCATTAACATTGTTTTGTGCAGAACGCTTCTGAACATATCGCATGGACTTTTAGAGGCTCTTTGAAGTAAATTGTACTTAGTTCGTATTTTGATAAGATTTTATACTTACTCTAATAATTCACAAAATTTGTTTTTCATTTAGAACTCTGCTAACTCAGCCTTAAATTATTAATGCTCACTAAAACAAACATTTGCACAGTGAAAAATGTGCTTAGAGGGAACACTTCTTAACCTTTACAAATCCGCCGAGTACCTGGGGTTATTCTTCAAGTCTGTTTGGAACCCCAATTTGGTGTACAGTGATAACAGGAAACAAAAATAGCAACAAGAAGAAAAAACAGATTACTGAGACAAAGTCAACCAACAGTTTACTGTAGCAATGCACTGTTTTTCAACGTTTATTTTCTGTTTTTGTTTTTTTGCGACAATCTGGGAGATTCGTGGCTTTGTTTCCGAAAGGTAAATCCTCATGTGATTTTCACAAGGAAGTCTGTTCTGTTTTATGTTAAACATCCACCAATATGGAAAAAACATGCTCGCAAAGCTGCTACGAACGATTAGAGAATCTCGAGGGCAAATTTAGTGGTACGCGGTTACCCTTTCATTTGGTGACAGCAAAACCTATGAAGATATGTTGTGCTGAAGGTATGCATTTGAATCTCGCTTTCCTGAAGCTCAGTGATGCCATCAGTGTGTTGATTATTTATATCTGCACTTGCAGCTCGGCATTGTCAAAACCAATTGGCTACCTTATCCATGTTGGATACTGCCGTCGGTCATGGACATAGTACCCAAAATATCATTTCAAGTTATGCATAAGCTTTCAGGTGAGTAAGGACACCAATGATGTAGGCCAAATAAGCCAAGATGAGAAGAAATCGTGTCCCTCGGAGTGTTTTTTAATGCCGGTGGTTGTGATTTTACAGAAACTTGGATAGTTCTGCACACAAAGCAAAAACACGACTTATCACCTTTCCCGGGATAGCCAATGAACTTCAGAAGGATGCAGAAGGACGTAGACTTGTGAGTCAGTTTCTTCACACAGCTGCATAAAAATGCGTTAATTGAGAGCACGCCCTCACACGTGAGTAACAGTTCGAACAATAATTTTGAAGCTGCGAGTACTGAAGGCAGCATTTTTGATACGAATGCGTGCCTGTGCAACATGCAATATGTCACACAGTTAAAATGATGTGTGGAGTATCACTCTTAATAAAATTATTGTGAATAAGTAAACTATGTTCAATGGTGAGAGTTATACCTTGGTAAGAGCAAAAACAATGGGAATAATTGCACAGTATTACGCACTTACGATTAGGATGGAGCGTATCTTCACTTTCAGTGAATATACGCTTTGAATAAGATTAGGATGGAATTATTACATCACAGAAATGAAGTCATTTAACACTATAGTAAAGTGTGTCATGATTAACTTGCTGTGATCGTAACCGCGTTAGTCATAGTCTACTTCAGCCAAGATCTCCTGTGCTGTGCACCTTTACTTCTTAGGACAAGGACAGCCATGTTGCGCTTACTTAATCCATGAAACTGAAAACTGTTCTATTTTGACATATAGTTATTTAATAAAATATTGCCAAAAACGTTTGCTGAATTTTTATAATTCACAGAAAGCACTGTCGAAACCCTGAAAAAGCTCCGTCGAACCTCACGGGTTCGATTGAACTCAGGTGAGCCACTGGTTTAAGCATAAAACTGGTAAGAAAACAGTAATTCCTTCGCCATTCTACCCTTTCGTGACTGTACACAGAGCTCACAGTATTCTTTGATTACAATTACTTTAGCAGCGTTTAAAATCTGACGCACATAAAGGGACAAAATTTTTTTCAAATAAAATATTTTTCAACTTTCTAAAAGTGGAAGCGAAGTAAGACATTTTGTTAGGACGGAAGCGGAGAATAATTAATGTTGAATGTAAAATATATTTAATATGAACTCAATTTTGTCTATGCTCGTAAAAATTGGGTCAAAACGGTATACGACGCTAGGTAATTAAAATTGAATTTAGTGAACTTGACCGTGTCATTTAGGATCAAGGTGAGGATTTTATACCCAGTTTGTTGTTGTCAATTTTGAAGTGATCTGAAAATGAATTAATTTTCCTTAACAAGGCACAAGATCTTTGCAAACAAATTCTATTTGACTTCCAATAAAGACAGCGGTGGTCATGCTAAAGTATGTCTGCTAGCATAAAGACATCGGGGATTGAAAAGTTGCAACGTATCGTTACGCTGAATTTTCAATAACTTAAAGCATGACTTCTTTCTCTGCGGTGTTGAATTACCAGTTGCAAATCCATTGAGTTCATGATCCACTGAGCGTTAAAATTGATCACACCAGTAGAAAATCAGATAGCACGTACACGCTCACGTTATTGTAATGAGGAAAATGTTAGCTGTAGGCATGAAATTTGAATGAAAATAATGTCGTGATGTGCAAAAAAACAAATATTTTGGTTTTAGCCAGAGTGAGATCTCTGAGATGAGATCGACCGCTTTGCAGCAGACACAACAGTTATGTCAAAACGAGCAATGATGTCGAGAAAACTTGAGTATCTTAGGAAATCAAAGTTGTATGCGGATGCTCCAACTTACTTTTTTTGAGCCAGGAGACAATTGCAGTAGTTAATGACAAAAGTGTTGCACTTTAACAATCTGGAGGCGAGACGTAATAAGAAGGCTTTTGAATAATGTACTGCGCACGCTGTTGTCCGAAAGGAAACGTTGGCTTTCCACGATTTTTTCAAGTAAGTTGTAAACAAAAATGGAAGTCATTTCCAAATGTATGCGGTGGCCTTTCCACACGTTAACAATACACGTGACTGCCTTGAACAGGTTAACAGTGGCATGGAACAATCACACAAATGCATTATTAGGTCACAGCATAAAAGAATAAATGTGTTTGCAATTGAAGGAACCACAAACAAATGGCAATAAAAGTACGAACTATTTCGCTGGAAAGTTCTCTTTGAAAGTAATCCCGTTATTTGTGAGGACAAGACAAGGGTATTTGATCGTTGCAATTAATTGGTAATTGCGATTTTCCTAAAAAATTTCTTTTATCAAGTTATGGTTCAAAAGTCAATTTCGAACAAAAAGCAAGAATTTCAAAAGTGTTCATACTTATTGATCTGATGTGTGAAGTTTGATTGCTTTGTCAAAATTGAGAAATCAAGATATGAACAGCACATTTACGAACTTTAGAACTGTGGCCTTTCTAAAAAAATCGTTTTTAACTGTTTATTAACAGTGCTATCGTAGCTTTTTCATTTTCAAGTTAAACTTGTTTTGCCGAAAACTTTCCCCAGGCTTAGCAACGCTCTTAGCGTGCTTCTGATTAGCTTACTTCTCAAACCCGCTTTCCCCTGAGGAATGTGGATAGGGCAGCAGCCCTGAGAGTTTTGGAAATGCCTAACGATTTTCAACAACCTCTGACACAGTGGTTCTTAACCGGGGAGCACGCCTCTCAGGGGGGCGTCAATGAATTTCCCGGGGACGCAAGCCCTCACGCTCCACACCATGGAATTTAATGAACAAATTTCAACCTATTTAATGTCAGGGGCTTAAAACAAAGAACAATTACTTAAGAGAGACATGGTACAAGGGAACCACTGCTCTAACAGTTCTGCTGCATCTACATCAAGTCGGCCAGGTCGGAAATCTAATCATGCCACCTAGTTCTTGTTCGATATCTTGGTGATTTACTCGTGGGTGTGTGAAGCAGAAGCAGAGTTGATTTTATTTGGCGATAATTAATATTCAGCTAGAAAAAACACAAATCAGTGCAAGGACGCCAGGGCATTGAAGGAACCGGAAGGTTGTCGAGT
>Ga0210059_1000532_pt1 | contig 49321 bp, 37 predicted proteins | sample Ectturendosymbi2_FD_188042 | JGI IMG/M metagenome (GOLD analysis project Ga0210059, IMG submission 188042) | Ecteinascidia turbinata endosymbiont from Florida, USA - Sample 2 (SPAdes) (version 2) | ecosystem: Host-associated > Tunicates > Ascidians > Unclassified | place: Key West, Florida...
CTACTTTGTAAAAACAACATAATTAAGTGGCGCATCCAAGAACCCTCAGTGGATATTTTGCAAACCAAATTCTCCTGCTGTAAAAATAAGTGGAAATTTTACAGTCGGACGAGACAACATATTTAAGATAGGATGCACACCGTGGAACAGAAGAGTAAGTGGAACAATTTCTCTGTTGCCACGAATTTGCCAAGCACACCATCGAAAAAATATTTAAATATATCCTTCAACAGCATTTGTCAACTGACTGCTTGTCTGTTTGTGCCAATGGTGCTCCAGCGATGATGGAACCAAAAATAGACTCATGAGTTCTGTGAAAAAGGAAAACATTTCAGTTATTTTTATCTTAACAACCAGGAAAATCAAACAGCGAAAGAGTTTCAAGGAGACATGGCCATTGTTTTCCGAAGGTTGCGTTTGTTGTCAATGACATCAGTTGCCTTAGCTTATGCACTTGTTTGTTTGGTGGTTTGTGTAACAACATGACGGAAGAACACAGTGGACTTTCGTACCATTTGAACATCCGTTGACTATCACGAGGAAACATGCTGGAGAGAGTGACAAGGCTTCGCTATGAAGTTGGTGCATTTTCAAAAGAACAAAAAGATAACCTTGACTTGATGCATGATTCAAATCGAGACACACATTTGTACCCGCAACACAACAAGTCATCAGTTCATCTGACAATAACAACACACGTGGGAACACTGGGCGGATCACCAATGGAATGCAGAGTGGGCGGACAACCCCATAAGACTCCGCATTTCGTCACCGACCCCGATACCCTTTGAGCGATTCTCCCAAGAAGAACTTGGGTCCTACTAAGCCGCCTGAACGCCGGTGTCTGGTTTTTCCGCTCCTGCTCGTGCAAATGGGCCATGGCTTCCTCTGCGGCCTGTGAGTGAGGCGCAGAAGAATAAACCGTCGACCATTTTGTCCTCCAATGTCCAGTCCATTGATCTCCTCATGGACTGCACGACCTGACGGATTTGGAAGATGAGACGTTCAACTGTCTGCTCAAGACCTGGCCGGAGATCCAGTGCGGACAAGCAGTGGCTAGAACAACTGGCTCAAAAGAAGAAGAAGAAGGTGAATGATTCAACAACATATGGGTTGCCAAAGTGTTATGACTGGCTGATTTTTCCACCCATCTTTAGACAGAGAAAAATTAATTATTTCTGGGTGTGTCAGGAGACAACTCGGCATTTAAAAATCAAACTGAAGTTGTGGATCCATCGAATAGAAGGTGGAAAAATATCTGTTTTTTCGGAAAACGTTTGTGTAAGAAATAAAGAATATATTCGCTGCATCAATTACCGTACACCTTTCTTGAACATCTTACAGCATGTCTCCATTTTATATCTACATTCCTTTCAACAATTAGATAGAGCAAAATCTTTCACTGGGTGTGAAGTCTCTTTTAGGTGTCAGAGCTGTATGTTCATTGTGAAACAGATTGCATTGTTGAACAGTTGACTGAGCTACATGGCAGACAGCTATGCAAAGACAAGATTAAAAATGTTTCCCTTACTCAATTTTTATGCAAATTTTAATTCAACGGAACCATATCTCTTTACATCTGTGTCGGCAGGCGGCGAACTCTTTTTCCTTTTCCAACTATATATCTTTTTGAAGTTGATTTATCAACACATTTATCAACACTAACTATGGTTAAAACCAATTACGGAAACCGCCTTCAGTCAAAAGGCGAAATCAATTGTTTGTAGACAACCACACACTCTAATTTCGACGAACTTGTGAAACAAACTCAGGGACAAGGTTCTCATTGAAAGTTGTGAATATGGACGATAACTGAGCCAATTTGCTGAAATTAGTGTTTGTGAATTATTCGTGTAGTCTACCTTGAAACAGCGAAAGTTTACATTGTTTCCAAAATAGTCCGTGGCTCGAAACAGTTGGGAAACACTCACTCGACAAAAACTTTGTGGTTATTTTCATCCACGCCCACGTTGCTTTACGCTGAAGTTTGTCGAAAGCGCATTCGCCTCTTCGGCGTGACCTGTCCAGTTTGTGCAAGGCGTATGCGTATAGCGCAACGTACGCGAAGTAACGCTCTAACGTCGGCTCACGCGTGATCGGAAGTTGTTAAGGTCTTGTGAAAATTCCTCGATGCTGACATACTTGTTTTTCCCGGAATCGTTTACTCGAGTGCATTTTGTGTCGTTTGAACGTTTCGAGAACGGTTTTAATACGTGTTGCAGACCTAGGGAACGCATTTTCAGTTGCAATGGTAGTGGTTCATGCAGTCTTTTTTGTAACCCAAATCACGAAATAAACCAATTGTCACAAGAGGAAAAAGAATACAATCAAAGACGAAAAATTAATTTCTTGCTGATGGAAAAACAAGAAATCATAAACGTTAGGTTAAGCAAATTGATGTGTTCTGATGTTGCGATCGGAAATCCCGAGCGGCATGTGCACAAAGCTTCGCACCGCGGCAGCAAGCAACAATAGAGATCATGCGTCGCAATCTCTCTTATTATTGCTTGCTCGCGCTACATACATAATGGTGTTATTCTTGACGCACATCCCGTTCCTGGTGAATCACACAATCAACGCTACCCCACCGGAGAGGTTGCAACACTAACATATCTAAATGACGCAGTATGGACGAAAGGGCGTATGGGCAGGCCCATAGCCAGGTTTCAATATTTGGTGGGGCACATTACATTTTTGAGGGGCAAGATCTTTGGTTTTACTATATGTTTAAAACAAATTTTTCTGGGCGCAACAAAATTTGGGAGGCACAAAATAAATTTGGGGGGGCACTGCCCCCGAATGCCCCCCGTGGCAACGGCCTGCGTATGGGTCAATTACCCAGTTAGCCCTGTTGCCAGCACAAATCAACTTCGAATTGAAAATGTTTATTAGTATTAAAAGAGCAGTACCAAAATGCATCGAAGAATCGTCAGACAACATGAGAAAACACGACAACAACAACATAATGCAGAGGAGAAGAAGCATGAGTATATGCAGGAGGGTGAGATGCTGGAGAAAAATAGACATAAGGTGAAAAAGTGGCACGAAAAACAATATTAGGTCTGCAGAAAAGTGACAAGTATGTGATGCGAAATTGAACAGGAATGTTGCTAAGATAGCAGAGCTTTTTTGTGTCGTTTTCCAAATAAATCAAGTGGGAGAGGTTTCAAATTTTCAAGAACAACAGACGAAATATACGGGTCAGTATAAAAATGCTTACCCGGAGACTTTTTCGTGTTTATTTTTTATTGTTATACAGTAATTAAAGAGGCGTTGACCTCACTGCGTATTAAATGTAAAAAAGCCTATGGTGCCAAAGGCCTTACTTTAGGACTGGGGTTTGGAGAGTTTTTGGTAAATCGCTTCACACCGCGAACGCTCACCCTACTACCCTGAAGTCCAGTGACAATCCAAGAAAGCACCGGCCAGCCTGACGTATTAACTTTGAGCTACCAATGCGCCGGCGTTCAAGGCCTCTTTAAATCAGAAATGAACATGGCAAACCTATGTACAACACTATCCCAAAACAACACACACCACACGTCAGTCGAAAGTTCGAAACGTGAAACACAGAGGGAACAGATAACATGGGGGAAACAGAAAACACAGGGGAAACACCAAGCACCGGGGGGAACAGAAACTGTAAAGACAGCTGAGCCAGAGACGACTAGCGCTTGAGCAAACACAGTACAAAAACATTTCAGTTGTGGCTTGACTTCCTTTACAGAATTTCCACTTTGGTGAACTAATCACTCTTGACGGACATCGGGCACACATTGCGCGCATCAAACCTGCGAAAGATTTCGCTGATAAATGACTGTCGGACGCAAATACAATAATTCAAGATCAGAAACTCCTTCAGGAAGTGCTAGGAACCTCGATGCCCTGGTGTGCCGTCTCTGCGTTGCTTTTCTTCTGCTTAGTGAGTAGTCGACGCGCGACTATGCGGTGGTAAGAAGCCGCGGATTTCTCGCTTGAACATATACAGTAATTCTACCAAGAACACACAGGCATAGGCGTGTTCGTGGTTTCCGTGTTCGGTTTCTCAGTCTGCGCATCGCTGTCATGTACCTGGAATTGAATGATATTTCTTATTACGAATAGAACAAAAATATGTGTCTAAAACAGTGTTTTCCAGATTTGTTAAGCCACGGAATCTTTTCGGACAAGTATGAATCTTCGCGGTATCAAGGTAGATCACTATGTACATTGTCGCGTCCAACTGCAAACTAAAAGCAGAAAGATTTTGTTGAAAATCGCCAGAAGTGCTTGTTTTGTCAGGTTACAGTAGCACAATTCCGAACAGAATTCTGAGACAAAATTGGGGCAACTGACTCACTCTAATAATCAGGCGATTATTACTTTCCCACGTGCAACCCCTATCAATGCCCACAACAGGTGGCAATTCCCCACAGGTAAAGAACCATTGACTCGCTGCGAAACGCACAGAACGCTTGGAAACCGCAAGAGGAAACGCGCCTATTGATTCGGACGTGCACGTGCAAGCCACAATACATATTCCCTATTCCAACGGGTTCGTTCTGTTGTTGGAGCGCAACTGCATTTTTGAAGTACTTCCGGATTGCGCGCTCTGTCACAAAAGTTGTTATCTTGGAAGTCATCGATTAAGCCGCATTACTCAAAGTTCATTAGCATACAGGTTTGAACAGCTGGCTCAAAAGACGAAGCATACAGGGCTAATTTGCGTAGAACTCATAGGCAAGGAAAGCTGGTTGTCGAAACTGCCTTTGCGCCATTCTTGAATTGACTAATCATGTTTCAATGGATTGCATTACGTCAGTGTACCTTGCTCTGTGTATCGAAATGATGAATTTACCAACACGTTGTGGTGGCAAACACTAAAAATGTAGCGCAATATTGATGTCTCAGTTTCAAGGGACATGTTGTACTTTCATACTACGCACTGTGGTTACGAACAGGGTCACTTTGTTTTGCACGAAATAGAGCACGTCAAACTCAAACATATCTACGTGCAGTGAAATGTAGTTTGCTTTGGTTTGTCGCAAAATGTCGTATTGCACAATGCACGTTTACATACAAATTGTTGACGCAAGATATGACTTCAGCTAATGTATGAAGGTTGTCATGTTCCGAGACAAGTAATGGTGAAAAGTGCGTCCGTGAATGTTGGGAATTGCGATCCTGGTGGAATCTGATTAGCCTCGGCAGGGTTTGCTTCAAAACAGCCTTTACGAAAGCGATCTGGTCGTCTTGCGAAATTCGATCGGCACTTAGATTTGCTTTGCATGCTTCTTGCATTTGATTAACAGTTCTTCCGCATAATATTTGCAGACCACACCGCATGAATAGCATGCAGTTTTGTTATTGTGAAATTATAATTTTAACAACTTTATCCGGCAGCACCAGAGCACAACGTAAAGCTGTGGCATTACCTAAAATTTTGTGTTTCAGTCAATTAAAATCTCTTCCAGCCAGGCCCGTTACTAGCTGGGACATCAGGTGGGGCGTAGAGTTTTTGAGAGGTGTCCAAACATTTTAAACTATGTCCAACACATTTTCACAGGGGGGCGAACATTTTTTCAAGTGGAGTTTCTTTCCCCTGCACCTTCTCTAGCTACGGGCCTGCTCGAGACAAAGCAAATAACACCCCGAATTTTGTTTTCCAATCATCAGATACTGGTACTGATACGTATAAACGTCCCGTTAGGTATGTCAAGTGGCATTTTTGTCTATCACGAAATCATATGAAAGCACACAATCCATGCACAATAACCATAAAGTTATAAAAGAACCTCGCAATGGGAACGCAAAGCGAATAAAAAGTAAACAAAAAACAATCAAGTTTATAAAAGTTATTAAGTACAACTATAGGGATGAATGCAGCTGATGACTTTTTCACAGATCATCTATTCGTGGAAAACGCAGGACGAAGAACGTTCTCAACATTTTTCAAAAAGGATCGATTTTTGGACTTAATGCTTGTCAATTTTGAGAATGCTAGTTCAGAAGTGGATGGCTACTCAATGTTGGTTTTCATCCAAAATTCACATAAACGCAACTTTGAAAATTCCAGTTGCCCTCATCAGGGTTACGGAGTCGGAGGTAAAATATCTGAATCGGACTCCAACTCAGACCTTTCCAAAATTTCCAACTCCGACTCCTTAACATAAAGGGAATGAAGTTTGGCTGTTAAAATCAATGGAAATCTTGGTACACAGCAAGAAATCTCTGTTTCAACAAAAGTTAAAAAAAAAATTGTACCACTTCAACAGTAATTCCCAAATTAAGTGTGTGACGTAAAAAATTATCCAATTGAACATCCGGAGTCGGATATGAGGAATCCGAGTCGGACGCCACCCAAAAACCTCCGACTCCTTATGACTCCGACTCCGCAACCCTGGCTTTCTTGGTGGAATGAATGCCACAAGGTCAATATCTGTCAGTACGTTACCACCAGGATGACGTGACAACGCATTACTTCTTGTGCTTAGATGAGTATTAGCATTCGATAGCTCAGGCAAACAACCAAGTAAACAGCTGGCTGCTTTAAAGACGGTATTGGCCCTAACAATGCAGCAGCAATAAATGCCATGCAGGCCTACCTTTAATTTTCGTGTAAGATTTACATAATTTTTTTTTATTTGTCACGTCAATTTCGCGACCCCAAAATTACATTTGTCGAATCCATGCTGGGTCGCGACCCATAGTTTGAGAAGCCCTGATCTACGCAAGTGGCAAAAAAGCATATGTCGGATGCATGGCTAACTCCGGAAACCTCTCGCAGCAGTTTTGCGTGCTGTTGCCCTCTATGGCTGAACTTGGTAATTTCTTAAGCTGTGGAAACCTACAAGCAGACGCAAAGTTTTGACTGTAAACAAAACAGATGCGTGAGATACTGCCGTAAAACCCCTGTTATTTGCCAGATTCCATCGAACATCAAACAAACGAGTTGAGCAGTGGAAATGCCTTTATCAATCCGGTATAGTAACTTGGCCACAAGCTTTAACCTCGAAAGCTTCGACAGAGTATTTGATTTGTTACAACATAACAAAGCAATACGGTAGTAAACATTGCTAGAACATTTTCGTAATTAGGTCGGCACAAAAACCCCACAGTTATCCGCTTAAAGTCCCCTAAAATTGGTTACATCTAAAACAGTGTTACCATGCGTAAACACATGACAAGGGTTGCAACGTAACTTTGAGACGATCAAATGTCTGCTCAATACCTGGCCGGAGAGCCAGTGCGGACGAGTAGTGGTTACAACAACTGGCTCAAAAGAAGAAGAAGGTGAATGATTCAACAACATATGGGTTGCCAAAATGTTATGACTGGCTGATTTTTCCACCCATCTTTAGACAGAGAAAAATTAATTATTTCTGGGTGTGTCTGGAGACACATCGGCATTTAAAAATCAAACTGAAGTTGTGGATCCATCGAATCGAAAGTGGAAAAAAAAAATTTTTTCCGGAAAACATTTCTGTAAGAGATAGAAGAACTAGTTTGCTGCATACCTTACATCTTTCTTGAACATCTTACTGCTTATCTCCATGGCATATCTGCATTCCTTTCAACAATTAGATAGAGAAAAATCTTTCACTGGGTGTGAAGTCTCTTTTAGGTGTCAGCGCTGTATGATCATTGTGAAATAATTTACTTTGTTGAACAGTTGATTGAGCAACATGGTCGACAGCTATGCAAAGACAAGATTAAAAATGTTTCTCTTACTCAATTTTTATGCAAATGCTAATTCAACGGAACCATATCTCTTTATATCTGTGTCGGCAGGCGGCGAACTCTTTTTTCCTTTTCCAACTATATATGTTATTGAAGTTGGTTTATCAACACTAACTATGGTTAAAACCAATTACGGAAACCGCCTTCAGTCAGAAGACGAAATCATTTGTTTGTAGACAACCACACACTCTAATTTCGACGAACTTGCGAAACAAACTCAGGGACAAGGTTCTCATTGAAAGTTGTGAATATGGACGGTAACTGAGCCAATTTGCTAAAATTAGTGTTTGTGAATCATTCGTGTAGTCTACCTTGAAACAGCGAAATTTTGCATTGTTTCCATAATAGTCCGTGGCTCGAAACAGTTGGGAAACACTCACTCGACAAGAACTTTGTGGTTATTTTCATCCACGCCCACGTTGCGTTACGCTGAAGTGTGTTGAAAGCGCATTCGCCTCTTCGGCGTGACCTGTCCAGTTTGTGCAAGGCGTATGCGTATAGCGCAACGTACGCGAAGTAACGCTCTAACGTCGGCTCACGCGTGATCGGAAGTTGTTAAAGGTCTTTTGAAAATTCCTTGATGCTGACATATATGTCTTTTGCGGAATCGTTTACTTGAGTGCATTTTGTATCGTTTGAACGTTTCGAGAACGGTTTTAATACGTGTTGCAGACTTATGGAACTCATTATCAGTTACAATGGTAGTGTTTCGTTGAGACTTTTTTGTAACCCAAATCGTGAAATAAACCAATTGTCACAAGAGGAAAAAGAATACAATCAAAGACGAAAAATTAATTTCATGCTGATGGAAAAACAAAAAATCAAAACCTTCAGGTTAAGCAAATTGATGTGTTCTAACATATCTGAATCACGCAGTATGGGCGAAAGGGCGTTTGGGTCAGGTGCCCAGCCAGCCCTGTTGCTAGCACAATTCAACTTAAAATTGAAAATGTTTATTAGTAATAAAATAGCAGTACCCAAATGCATTGAAGAATCGTCAGAGAACATGAGAAAACACAACAACATAATGCAGAAGCTACAAAGCATGCGTATGTGCAGGAGGGTGAGATGCCGGAGAATAAATAGACGTAAAGGAAAAAGGGGAAACGAAAAACAATACTAGGTCTACAGAAAAGTGACAAGTATGCATGCCACCACAACTGCAACCGCTAAATATGTTTTCGCACAATGTTTTCACAGATACAAGGTCACAAGGTCGATCACGTGACAATGCAAGGGACAGTTTCCTGGTATACTTCGACACTTCGTTCAAACAAGTTTGCGGGTCCTCAACTCTTGAAATCCTATAACTGTTGTCAATGAGATAGTTCTGCAAGAAAATAAATTGCAGTTGAAATGACTTCTTTTCAAATGGTTCGTTTCATCGGTCACACCACAGTGTCCCCAGGATCGTGACATTTCTTGAAGACAATGTTTTATATGTGAGCGGTTCATTCACCCGCATGGACTCGTTTTGAAAATACTGCTAGCTGAGCTTTCCAAGGATATGTTGCTTACTTAAATTTTGCACACAATTTTGCGGGTATTATACCAATCTCTACATAAAATTTTCATAAAGTGAATATGCTTCTTTACCCCATTTACTATCTAGCAATAAGAAACAAAAAAACTCTTCCCGAGGTTATTTTTTCTTTATATAAAAGCAATTCCAATCCAAGAACTCGAGCATTTCTATCTTGCTCGGAAGATGTTGATTTGATCATTGAAAACAAAACTCGTGCCAGTAGTCTAAATGACATACGAAAACGCAAATTTACTGTAATGTACTTTCTGGCACAGTTATGTGAAAAACCAGAACAGAGAGTTTGGACAGATTGAAATCGTTTTACGGATACCTGATGTGATTGGAAACATTCTTCATTTTGCTTCCAGCTGTGATAATTCATATTAATGTGAAGTACATTCTAGAGATCTTGAGTTGTGATCATAACAAAATTATGATATATGTGCTTTTCTTCCTAGAATATTTGTCATACGACTGGAAAAGGTGTGAGAAGACCCAGAGAATCCCAGAATTTGCCATTCAAAGAATTGAAAAACCTGAAGCAGTGCAAGGAGTGCCTTTTAGCGTCTTCAAGAAAAAATGTGCAAACCAGTTTTTTATAAGCACTTCTGTGCACTTTCAACTGCCTGAGTAATTAAAAGGAATTTGACGCATTTTCTACAAATATCCATAGTTTATAAAACGTTGTTAACGTTCGCTTTTGACTGAATAGTTATCCACTGAAATCAGATGAACTGTGTTCAAAGGATGCGTGTTGTTGTTGTTGAGGTTGACATGGAAAAAATAAAATATCAAAACATGAGATGGTTTTCCAAAGCATCTTTCAACGTCAAAATTATTGAATTCATACAAAAGCACATTTTTTCTTTTCCGGGAAATAGTTGTTTTGGGGATTGTTTCCGAAGAATATTAATGATTAAAGTATGAATAAACAGTTGTTCATAGAGAAATTTCAGCCAGTGAGTTTTTACGCAAATACACTTAAATTTGCATTTCTTCCTCAAACCTGTCACAAACATTTTTGGATTATTTATACAAATTCTGTCACTGCAAGGCTGTCGAGTCTTTTGCCTCAACGTCTTTATGATAGGTGCATATCTACAATTCTATATCAATACGTCACTCCTTCATTCTTTACGTGGTAAAAAAATAAACATGAAGAAGAGCATTACTTCGCTTTCTGATATACAACTTATGTTCTTTCCGTTCTTAGTTTCAAAGAAAACTGATTGGCATTAACTTGGTTCTCTCCCTTAAACAGTAGCAATGAGAAAATTCCCATCCAAAGTTGATCTGGAAAAACTTGATTCAACATCGACTTGACCCGACGACACAAGGCTCAATTAACAACAAACCCACACGTTGTCATACAGGAAGGAAACGTTTGTTCTTATTTTCTTATCTTTGGACACGATCGCAAAAACCCACAAATGAAACTTTGCGTTTTCTCCTACTGAGCAACATGTGCATCACTTGAACAACTGTTTTGGTGACTGCAAAATGTTCCCATTTACCTTTGTTCAAATTATTTGAAATTTGTGTGTGACTTAAGCTAAAGGTGAAGTTGCCCAAAAACCGAACCCTTGCTCAACAGAGAGTAAACTTTCAATGTCGTATGAAATTAATCGTTTGGCAAACGCATCTGCAGCCAATGAACAAGATATTGCAGAAATATGCACCCCAGAAGCTGCGTGTACTGCATTCACTAGCAAAAAAAAATATTTGCCACATGTGACCGAGTTACAATTTTTATTTGAAAAAGCGTATTTTCAAACATGCTTTTCGTATTTTGCAAAATGTGCTGATGATGACAATGAGTTGGTTATCGAAAAACTCAAAGCAATAATTCGAAAGACGTTTCTATTTACAGGATCATGCTTGCATAGAATTTGTAAAAAAAATATTTTCGAAAAATTTGAGTATTATTCAGAAAATCTGAACTGATCAGAAATATCTTTCATTTCGCTTTTAGTTGCAAGCGAATAACGAAATTGAATTTGAGGATTCTGTACTTCACGTTAGTCGATGACAATTTTTCTTGTTAAAAGAAAAGCAAAAGTCGCAGGTGATAACCACCTGCAGCTTTAATCGGTTGACCTGCGTGTAATGATGCGCAACGCGAGGGGGACCACATTGTTGTAACTATCAATTTATCGAGCGTGGACCTGCTCGCACCGCTGGTTTGGTCCAGCATTACGAGCATATTTGCACTATTTGGTCATCGGTGTGGTTCTCAAACGGCGTACCTCTCTTACCGTGCTTATCGTTGTCTTTATTCAGATGCCTTCAATGTCAACGCAGTGGACACTTGCAGTGAAATAAATCCAGATAAGCTACGTTCTTGTGGTTTGTCTCTGCTATCGGGTTACTACAGTGGTTTTGTTCGTATCTCGTCTCAAGCATACTTTGTGTTCTCCAGGAAAAAACAGACAATAAGAAGACCGTCGCAGCGTATTTGGAGCTATACCCGTGCAACTGTATTGAATTTCAAGAACTGCGTAACAGCAACGCAGAACAAATTTATTATCATCCAAGAGTAGTTTCTGGAAACTATTGCAAGCCGGCCTGCAAAGCACATATGTTCATGAATATGCTGCGTGGAGCAAGGTTTGCCGTTACCATGCATTCTCCAGTCACTAAGAACAACAACGTTTGGGCATTTACAATTAAAGGTGAAGCGTATTTTCATTTTACTTCATTATGATCCTCTTTAAAATTTTTAAATCTGAGTTTCTTTGGGCCACAGCGCACCTGAAATGTCGCTATATCGTATCGGTTCGAAAAAGCAAAAGGAAAGTGGAATGTGCAAATGAAACTGTCATCTGCCATTTCACCCGAAATCAGTGACATGAGCAATTGCAGTCATACGTCTGTAAAGGGTTTGTGCTGAGAGTTTACAAAATATATAAATTTTAAAGGATGTTGGCCAGCTTTGTTACTGTCAGAAAAATATGGTTGGTTTTCCTGACATCTTATATTGATTAGAAACGTTGCGCAATTTTTCCACGTAGATTTACCCCCAAACCAAATAAATATAGGAAATGCTCCACTTTATTCCAGCTTCGAAGCATGATTTTTGACGTTGATGCATTATAAAACTGCACACAAAACTGGCTGCCTTTGAATTGTGAAATGAAAGATAACAGTTTTAACTTTTAGATGGGAAAGAACAAATGCCTGCTAGAGCATTTCTCCTTGGCTGCGTAATCCTCCTGCGCAAAAAAATCACCTGAAATTCAAGTGGTGTTTACACGCAAGTTTATTTTCACACGGAAACGAGTGACCGTAGTTGGTACTCCGTTCACCCGTTTGCATTGCACGCAAGAAAAGCGCAGACGGTTATTGTTGACCGGGAAACGTCGCTTCGCGTGTAAGCTTAGTAGCTTGAGCCTAGGCCTCCTAGAAAAGATTCCCTCGGAGGCCTTGCTTGAGCTGCTGCAGCTTTGCTGTCTGAATTTCATCGACAAAGGTTTGGTTGGATGGCTATTTGGGACCACGGGAGACTTTGCCAAGCATCGCAGCTGTCGAAATGGTTCTTGAAACGGAAAGCTGCTGATCTGATTTCTGGCTCTGTAGTTGTAGAGAATAAGGAAACGGCGTTTTTGTGTTCATTCTATTATGGATCGTCGAAAACAAAACAAATGTTGTTTACATTTAGTAGGCTTATCTCTTAGTGTAAACCTACATACCAGCATGGGCGTCAGAAGGACTTTTCCCAAGGGGGATAATACCGGATTTACCCAGAAGTAGCCATAAAGATTTTTCCAAATGGGGGCAAAAAGTGGTGAATTTCGTTGTTCCTTCCCGAAACTAAGAAAACGACTTTTTGTTGAAGGTGTAAAAGAAAATGTCAATTTTTAAAATCCAGGGAAGCAAGGTCCGCAATGCCCCTGCCCCTCCGACAGTTTTTGTTCAAAAAACCGCACGCCGTATATACTCGCGTACAGGTCGCACGTTTGTTACCAAAAAATTTGGCCATGAAATTAGGTGCGAGGAACTACTGTAACCACTGAAAATTATTGGACTTGGTCTCAGACCTTAATTATATTTCTTTTTCTAGCCCTATTCCAAACCCCAACCCGACATACTTACCTAAACACTAAGCCCTAATAGTCAGTTTTCTCAGCTATTTGGTATGCCATATATGACTCTGTGCATGCGCGCATGGCGTGAAGTCAGAAATTTCGTTTGACACCGGTTTGCAAGTTCTAATGTTGCTAAACTACACAAGAATTGAAAATGCGCATAAACTCGGCCTACGCGAGAAGACTTTCAAGTTTTTGTTATGTATAGAAGCAAGCCCGTCGCCAGGATTTAACAGCAGGGGGGGCCAAAAACCAGAAGGAGGGGCCAAAAACCAGAAGGGGGAACCACATTTAAAAAAACAGTATTGGGTGTATGCAGCAACCGGTGGGCCAAACGTGAAATGGGAGGCAACGATTTCAAATGGGGGGCCGGGTTCCACTGCCCCCCCGGTATAGAAGTTCAGCAAACTTTTATTTTTGATTTTTCCCTGCTGAGACATTATCAAACACCTGAATGCTTCTATGTTAAAAATTGCTGTTTTTGAGCTCGTGCAACATGCTACAGAAATTGGTAGTACAGTATAATGCGATCAGCGCTTGCGCTGATCCGTCATAGCAGACAAAATAAAGGCAATTGTTTCGCATTAAGCAGGGGTTCCCAAACTGGGGTACATGTACCCCCAGGGGTACATTTTGACTTTTCAAGGGGTGCATTATGTGCAACAGAATATTCTTACCTCATTATTGTTTTCTGAGGAGATTGTGTAAATTTGGATGTGGCATACCTTACACATATTCTCGCTAGTGTGCAATGTTTACCAAGGTTGGAATACTCTAATGCAGTGATTCTAAAGCGGTCCACTGAGAGGTCCTTCCATGAAACTGGTAATTTTTATGCAGCTCATTCAGAAGATTCTGCATGAGCCTTTCTAGTCAGTTGTTAACAATAGGCATTATTGCGCTGGTGTAATACTGATGTAACAATGCTGATATACAGTCAAGACTAGCTACTAGTTAGTCTCAGAACGTGGACTTCGTAGCAGTTGTACCGTTGTAGTTAAAAAGTCAAGCACATTCGGAGATTTAGACTAGCGAAAAGCTTAACAATGAGCACAGGCGCGGACACAGGGGGGGATGCAGGGTATGCATCCCCCCACGACACCTAAAGAAGTGTTGACACGACACTTGATTTCATTGAAAATCATCGCCAAAAATATGTTTGTACTGCACACTAAAAATTAACTTGCGCTAACAATTAGTTAAAAATGTTTCTTCGGTTCATTAGATGAGCTGGCTTTGTTTGTGGAATCTGATATAAAACAGTCAATGATCGCATGGGCGTTCGCAGGGTGGGCAAATGCCCGTTTCCCCCCCGGAAATTCGGATTAAGAACCAAATATTCCCCGAAATTAAGTCGGCATCTTAAATTCCGATTAATTTATTTGATTCTTGCAATGACCGATTTTTTGCCGGCATGAAACTCATACTATTCTGCACAAGTCAGGTTCACAGTTACAATGTCATGTAGTGATGCGCTTGCAGTTCACTCATTTCTCTGGCTTTGCCTGCAGAGGCTGTTTGCGAAAGTCGCGAGCGGATTGTTCTGCTGTTGGTCTTTATTGCGCAACAATGCCGTGGCAACAAACACGCAAAAGTTCACTTTATACTACGTTAGCAAGGGTTTTGTTGCATGAGACTGTTGAACGCACACATCTTGGCAGGTGATGTAGCGAGACATGAACATTCTGATAGCGGTAAGCCACGTACATTTGTACTTTGTGAAAAGAAGCATGAGTGAGTCTGTAGCAATGCTTCCACAAGTTTGAAAAGTACATTATTAGTGCGAGTGTCACTAATGTGCTTGAGTATCAAACTACACTCAAGCAGGCTTCATTTCGTGAAGTGCAAAATTACGTGGCTTGTTGGAATATGCCTATGCAGAAAATACGTTGTCACGCAACAACATGATGCACCGGCTGAACCCTCTCCTTCACCCAAATATATTTCATTGCAACTACCATATTTCGGTTCAGAATCTAAAAACACACGACAGGAACTCAGCAGCTTCGTAAGACACAAGGATGTAATGAACGTGAAGCTACGTTGTTTTCAAAGTACTCGAAAGCTTCAAAGCTGGTTCTCTGTTAAAGACCGGCAAGCTATACAAAACCGGTTTAACGTTGTGTACAAGCTTACTTGCTCATGCGGTGCCTCGTACGTCGCGTAAACGCAACGCAATTTAAAAAATCGTATAGAAACATCACTAAGCTCTTCAGTATGCAGACACTTGCAAGCCAACCCAGGTCATCAGGTTGACTTCCACAACCCTGAGGTCACTGTCAGTGACAACAATTGGCGACGGCTGCAGATTCTTGGATCTTTGTTGATTCAAGAACACAAACCAGACCTGAATGCAAACATCCCGTCGATGCCTCTATGCATTTTTAACTTGTAACAGAGCGTCATGCTTCACTCGTGACGTCACGCGTCATCACCATTGGCGCGTATCCAGCTGAGTCATGTGACTACGTATGCTTCGCGCCACTACGTCTCCACCGAAACAGCTATTTGCGTTTTTCATTTTCTTACAGCGCTTTTCTCCTGGATGACCAATAAGAACCTGTAGCAAGATCACTGCAGTTAGTTCGTTCTATTGCTATGCACTGATGATGATAACAGGAGTTATCGAAACGTTTGCAATATGTCATTTGTATCGTTTGCTTTGGCCGTTGATATTCACTGGAAGAGTTATATCTGCAAAATGATGCAATTCCATTGTCACGCACGACGACAGGTGTGCGGTCGAATGGAGAAAAGCAACGACGAATTGCAACTTATGAGAGCTGAAGCAATCCCGATAACCACTGCTTCCATCGATGGGGAAATCTGTTCGTCCACTTTCCGTTCCAGCCAATGCCTGCTCGGCAACGATATTCGAGCCAAGCATTGTCTAAACAGGGCATATGAGTTTGGCAGAAAGAATTACAGATGCCAACATGCCCAGAGGATCAAAGGCCGAGCTTTCTACTGACAACATAACTCGACCAGCGAACGGCTTGGACCTCATGTTGATATGTAAGTCTTCGTCTTCGTTCGCTATGTGGACGTGATGAAAAATGAACTAAACACCAGCAACAAAGGCTATCCTACCTAGTCAGAAGCGCAGAAGAACACCGATCAAAGATAATACCAAGTCTGGTCCAATAAGTAATTCGTTGTTCAAGGAATGACCTTGATATGCCGCACGTTCAAAACCTACACACTTAGTCAGGTTTCACCGGATGCAGAACAGAGTGGTGGGGCAGCATCCACTTTGCAGATCCGTCTGCAGGTTCGATCTACCGAGCATGGCCCTGGGAACTATAGCTCTCTACAACGTGAGCAAACTCTGTTTCTCGAGCAAACGCGGATCACTTTGAATCCTCCCTTTCAATTGGTGTAACATGTATAAAGCTTGAAAGCGTTTGCAGCAGGGCAGGCTGGTATTACCCGAACACTATGAAATTGCTACCTCACAGTGCCCATTTTCAATTATCTTAAGACTTATGCCCCTGAGATGGTGCGTACCGGTCTTCTTTGGCCATTCAATACTTGGTGTCGTGCAAGGGTGCAATTTCTCTAATTGCCAAAGACGCTGGACGCTTTGTTCTAGACCAGTGCTTTTCAACCTTTTCGCTAAAGGGAGCCAAATCCAGATTTACAACGTTGTTACGGAGCCGCAAAAAAGAAATTTTATCACAATTCAATTGAAACATTTTGTTTTGTATCAGATCGAGTCTATTGCACAAAATCTTATAGGTGTTATTGAAAGACTGTTGAGGGCCCCGCAAAGGGTACTTAGGAGCCGCATGCGGCTCTCAGAACAGTGGTGAGAACCACTGTTCTACACCGTCACCTGTTATACTGACATGATTTACACCAGGGGTCACCAACCTTTTCGAATCTGCGAGCTACTTTTTGTTTCCCTATTGATGCGAAGGGCTACTAGATTGACACATACTTCTAAAATAGAAATTTTGTTCAATTTACCTTCAGTTATTGTAGTATCGGTATTCGTTAAATGTCCGTGCAACCGTGCGTGATGCTTTTGGCCACACGCTGAAACGTCTAATAACAACTGAAAATAACAGCGCTTTGTGTAGTGACCAGCTTTGAAAAAATTGAAACATACGCGTGGCTAGTTCACATGGAAAGTGACCTATGTGAGAGACGAACCCGTTTCGAAGATGCGTAAGTGTGCAACCCGTGAGAACAAACACAGTAAAACTTTTTGCTGGCATTCTGATTGACCTTCACCGCCAAGAATTCTTCGGAGTGAATTGAGACCCTGGCTTCTCGTTTATGGCGCCGGTCTTTAACTAATCTTCCATACGAATAGTTAACAACCAACGCTTCGTCTTAAACGAAATGTGCAATATCTGGAAAGGACGCTTCAAACCAGACCCGCAACCGGGCAATCGTCCCACTCAAAAGAATTTCAACAATTTTCGTTAAATATTCGAAATTATTCAACTCTGCGTGGTACCTTACATAGTGGTAGCACCCCATTCTTCCAAATCATGGGAATGCTTTACTAAGCTCTTCCAATCAGCCAGTTTTATTTTCGCTCTTTTAGAAAGGCGATCAGTGTGGACTCGCGTAATTATCCGCGGTTTTCCACTGCACATATTATCTCGTGCGCACTTTATACCTGTCTCTTCAGTCAAAATAGCGCATAATTCCGAAAGATATTTCGCTTCAGCTTGACCGTGTTGCGTGAGATAGTCGAGCATTGATGCTTTCCCTGGGCGACCAACTTACACGCAATTTCGGCTTCAAAGTTCGTAATGAACAAAGGGTACCGCATGAGATTATACCGTCAATCTCACGCATCTCCGCTTAAGGCAAAGCAGGTTCAATGAACAAACAAAAGAACACACATTTAATGAAGCTCACTGACTTAACCGTGTATGACCGAGGTTGACGCAATGGAAGGTCCCGAATGTTCCGACGCATTCGGTTGCAGGCCTGGTCCTTTCGACCGTCACTGAATGATTGACAGGGCGGAACGTCATCATATACGTGTGGCCAGGGTCGCTTCTTCATCTTGCTGAATTTCGATCCGCTTTGAAGTCGGAAAAACGGATGTGCGAGCGAACGGTGACACGAATTTCCGTGCCACTAGTTTGCTTTTATTCTGAAAAATTGCGAAGTGTTTGGTAAGTTTGATTGCTGTCAGGGATGAAATACCATTACAGGTAAAGATGAGCATCAGTATTAACAAACGATTAACCTCAGTTGCTGGCTACACCTGGGAATTATGGTGTTATCTTACTATCTTTCATCATTTTTCTGTTTTGCTGTTGAGCTCCAAATGTGATTGAGAAGCACTGCCATTTAAAATATCAGAGATGAGTTCATATGACTTTGTAACTGCAGATAAATTAAAAAAAAAAGATGGTTGTCTCTTTTTTTGGCCTCTTGTCTTTTAGAGTTTGGCTCTTTTTTAACTTTTTCTGGAACAGATTTGGCCGCTAGGCAAAAAGTTGATCTGGCAACGTTCGCTGAGATTCTGATTTTGATGAGAGATTGACGTGGAGCGCGGACTAGAAATGAAGTTTTGAAACCTTTGATGTAGACCTGGCAGTTGGATCTTCCAGCGCGAACCGGCTTCGACCGCATCTCCGTATCCTTGCTGTTCAAACCAACAGCCGACTCGCCGATTAAACTCACTTTTACGATAATCTGGGAAAAAACGGTTGTAACGCGGGAGCATCCACAACTGGGTCCAGCACTCTGACTTCAAAATAGGAAAACTTTGCTGGAAGCGCTGACAAACCTTCCAGCGTTTTCTGCAATGCCATCTTCGTTTGATCGAAAAATGAGACAAACCTTACTAGTAGTGATTGGTTAGACAATAGCGACGCTCCTCTTCAGTTTTTAATAACGATATGTTGCAACAAGTAACACAATTTGCAAATGAAGTTTTCAGGCGATCAACTTAATCACAAGGAATGTTCAGTCAGCAACTGCGCACTCGCGCCCGAACTAATACATGTGTAGTACTCTCTCTAAAAAAGTGACATATCATGCAGTGCGGAGATCGTTGCAGAGGTCGGTTAAAAATCGCTTTCGCCCCTAACGAACTGGCCGCTACAATCAACGCTACAAACACGACGCCACAATCACTTCAACAGGACTTCCAGTAACAAATTCCACAAACTTGACACTGTAGAGACAAGAAAAGAGAACAGCTGACATGCACTAAATTCGCAGGAACGTTACTGGGGATCGGCTGGTCCATGTACAGCCTAACACCAGCAGCATCACAAACGCCCAGGCACAATATGCGCACCAGCCGCAGACACGCCGTGATCGAGCGACTTGAAGAGTAGGGATTGCTCGTCCCTGCGGTGAGAGTTACGCGATCAGGAAAAGTTTGCAAAAGCACAATCGTGCCGTAACATATGCATGCAATCACCACTGCAGACTTCAAACATATTTTTACATTCATTTTAGTCAAACACATAGTTCTGACCGTGAAGCAACAAAACGTTTCCACTTGTCGTTCAGCAGTGATTTCAAGAAGCAAGAATTTATTTACATATATGCTATTAAAACTGCAAATGGTGTTTTTGCAAAAAGCTGAATCACTACCGGCGATTTTTTTGATATGTTGTCATTTTTTCGATGTGTTGTTAATTGCTTGCTCTGTGAGTTATCGCTGCTTTGAGCTTAAAATTATTTTGAACCATTTTTCAATAAAATTTTTTCTGCAATAGGGACGAAAAAGTGTCATGTATTGCGTGGTGCCATCTTTTTTCAAAAACATTTTGCTTCATAATCTTTGCCAATACGCAGCTGCACCCAGTGTGCCAGTTCCATGTAAAAGAGTAGTTCCATGTCATGGCTTATCATAAAAACACAAGGATTTTGCATTTGTGATCATACAGTTGTCATTTTATATCATTTAAGTCATGAATTAGCCACACATGCCGAAAAATTTTCAAATCAATATGCAACCAACGACCAAAACAAACAAGTTTACAAACAATGAATGCTCAAAACAACTTCTTTAAAAACAACAGTGTTCATAATTTTACAACATAACAAGCTGAGCCTGTTTTTCGAAATCACATATTTTCCATAACACCAAATAAATTTCTGAACGTTATAGAATATCATTCGTATACCAATCACATCTGCAGCTACTGAAAACATTTTCGCACAATGTTTTCACAGATACAAGTTCACAAGGTCGATCACGTGACAACGCAAGCGAAAGTTTTCTGGTGTACTTCGCCACTTCGTTCAAACAAGTTTGTGGGTCCTCAACTCTTGATATCTTGTAACGGTTGTCTTTGAGATTGTTCTGCAAGGAAATAAATCGCAGTTAGAAGAATTTCCTTTTGTAATAGTTCATTTTTACGGTCAGAACACAGCACCACCATGCACCTGGCCTACCTGGAAGAAAGGTCTCATATGAGAGCAGTTCACTTACTTGCATGCACGCAATTTGAAAATACTGTCTTACTTGTACCTTCACGGGCTATGCTGATTGTTGTCACTTTGTTCCCGGTTTATGGGGTTTAAACCGCTCTCTACATACAATTTTGGTACATTAACGCACTGACTATCCTATTATTAACCCATTCACTATAGAACAATAACACACGAAGAAACTCTTACCGAAATTATTCTTTCTTTAAATGAAAGCATTTCCAATCCGAGCACTTGAGCATTTCTAATGTGCTCAGAAGATGTTGAGTTGGTAATGGAAAACATAACTCGTGCCAATAGTCTGAAACCACATTCGAAAACACAGATTTACTGAAATTTATTGCTCTCGGAAACATGTAAGAAACTAGAACAGAGAGTTTGGAGAGATTGAGATATTTTTACGAATACCTGATATGATCCGACACAATCTTCATTTTGCTTTCAGTTCTTCTGTTATTTGATAACAATCGAGGGACATTGGCACATGGTGATTTTTGAGGGTAATTTCTCTGGACAACAATAAATGACAAAATTTGGTCTAACTGCATACCAAAGGAGATATTCGTTTGAAAAAATAATTATTAATTGAAGTTTTGTCTAGTTAACAGCAGAGATTTTCTAACAAACCATCAAAAGCTACAGTAGAAGTAAGTTTCAGCTGCGCCAGTAAGGTTACCGAAACACGAAACACTTCAAATATTTCTCTCTTCGTTCTTCATTTACAAACAAGTGTTACAAAATAAGCGAATATATTTGACCAACAATACCCCCTAATAATCACAAGCATCGGAAGGAAAAATAATTATCTTAAACCATGGCTTGCATTTACACTTTTCAAAAAATCTTTGCGAAACTCAAATCTTATATATCAAGAAATGCGATTGGCAAACTCGAAGTAAAAATTGTGTTAGACCAAAGATTACGGCAATTTCATAAAAAAAGTACCCGCTTATCATCCGCTGTGGCATTCATCAGCTGGTTTGCTTTTATTCGTATTGTTCTAAAGCATGCTTTGTCTTCATGTGACGGAAAAACAAGGTGTGGCTGGCAATTCTGCAGCGACATCGTTCGAGCGGTATTGGCTTTAGAAAATTGTGTACCAGCAATAAAAAGCATGATTATCAGAAGCCAACAACAAATACTTGAAAACGTCATGTTCATATTAAGATCCGCTAATATTAGTAAAGTCTGTTTACAAAGGAAAGGTTTTAAACATAAGTAGAATTCGATGTAGTGCAAGGAAATATTCTTCTTTACTAAAAAAACATGTGATCTAAAATTGTTATGAAACTATGTTTGTAGTAAAAGCTTATTGAACAAATCGAAACGCTAATTGCAACAGCATCAATTTTCCTACGTTCATGGCGCCTGATCAAACTTGCAAATATTGAAAATTTCCATCATTCATCCACAAATAAGCAACCGAGAGTAAAACCCCACAAAATAACATGACCATGATATTTAAACAAAATGGTTTTTCTCTTCCTGATTGTGAACTTGCGAGAAAGTATTAAAATTTATCACTCCTCAGTAACGAACGAATCGCTGAACAAACCAGATTTCAATTACCAAATCTTCCAGGTTACGTGTGACCAAAAATTACGTAATTGCTACATCAAAAGAAGTTACATGGCACATCTGTCCGGGCTACGCTGAAATTAAATGCTTGACTACGTCATTGTTCCATCAACTATTAGAAACCCGAATTTACGAACATTTGGATCTATATGAATTACATTTTTATCTTTTTGGAGTGTGATCATCGCAAATACAATCCGATGCAACCTTCAACTGTTCCTAGCACTCTTGAAATGAGATTGCAGTAAGTGGGAAAAAAGAAGAATCCTGTAAATCGCCTTTGAAGGAAGAAAATCTTGAAGCAGTGCATTCAGGTACCCTCCATTTCCGCAAAGAGTGACCAAAATTTGTGATTAAAAGTAAGCTAAACTGTCACTCAAAAGGAAACTGTAGCCATTCACTTTTTCACAGGAACAATTAGTCAATTCGTGGGTCTTCTGTAATACTATCACAAAAATTGTATTAGAATTAGTGCGAATTCTATTACTTTCAAAGATATATTTAGCCCTTTTGCACCTCCTCCTCTTCATGACAAGTTCATATCTGCAATTCTATTTCAATCTATCTCCCAATAATTTTGTTAGTGGGACAAAACTAAAAACTGCGAAACACAATACTCGCTTTCGGAAATACTTACAATTTGCAACATTTCTGTTGTCAGTTTGAAATTCAACTGACAAACGGTATTCCGATTCCCACTCTTAAGTAGCAGCAATGAGAAAATTCCCATCCGAAGTTGATCTGGAAAAACCTGATTCGTAATTGAGATGACTCGAGGAGACATTTTCTGCAAGTAGAAATTTCAACGACGCTAGTGTCGAACGGTTTTATTTAGTCAAAATAATCCGTACGATGAGCCCGTGTGACACGGTTGACATGGGTCGCCCATGTCACAGCCTATTTGAATTTCAGGTGCTTAACCGATGCGTTTTCACAGTGGTATAATTTTGTCTAAAATAATGTAATTTAGACCTTCATGTGTTGCATAGGTGATGACACCATATTTCAATGCTTGTGATGTTACAGTGGCCAATTCAAACCATAAAAAATTTATATAGTTCTTTTGACGTGCACTTGTGCCCCCCCCACATTGAGAAAGGTTCCGCCACCCATGGTTGCAGGGCATCGGAAATGTCACCGGCGACAGATTCTAGAAAATACAACGAAAGTGACATGTGAAACTGCAACTTGCAACTACGCTCTGCCACTAATCCGAAATCAGTGACATGAGTAATTGCAGTCAAACGTCTGCAATGAGTATGAAATACGAGATTACAACCGAGTGTAAACATTTGTTTGTTTTCTGTCTAGAATACATAAAAGCAAAAGTATGTGAGTCAGCATTTCCTAATTTTTGAAGCAGGGCTGGCTTTTCTACCTTGATTCAAAATGTTGTGCAATCTTTCCAGTTCGATTTATCTGAAAACAAACACTAAGACTTTTGGAATTGTTCCACTATGATTAAGCTTCACAGCGTGTGTTTTGAGATTCCGATTTCGCTACATTGATGCTAACATTAATAAATCAGCTCCAACTGAATTCTGCACCACAACTTCAAAATTTTTCTGAGGGGAAAGATAAAACACCGACTAGAGAATTTCTCCCTAGCTGCAATAGTGGCAACAAAAACAGCAGTGGCAACACTGTGCGTAATTGACCTGGTGTTTCCGGTGTCACTTGAACAGACCATTGTTAGGATGCTGTCAATCAAACACAGACAAACTGATTGAAAAAATGAAAAGCGCAACTCAAGCCAATGTCGATCCAATTCCTTATCATGAAGACACAGGACAATGTGAGCGGTAAATTTATCGTTGATGTGTTTCGTAAACTTTTTAAAATTCGCTGCAAGTGTTTTTTGTGGATACGATACCAACCGTTGAACCGTGACATTGCAAAAAATGACGCGAATCACAGACAGTTCAAACGTTTGACTGATAGTTCTTTATTGCCTCTGGTATGGCTTTCATCAAACTTTAACATATTAATTGGTAATTCAAGCCTGGAGAAGAACGAACATATTTGCAATCTTGATTTATCTTTTATCACTGGTTGCAGCAGTTCTTTAATCCTGTTCTAACGAAACAACTTCCGAACTTAAACCACAGCATTATATAAGCACATTTTGGTTGAATAAATGGTTGTTTACACACACTTAAATTGGTTGTATTTTTCTAGAAATGCAAAGCATTATTTATGTACTGTAATGAAAATATCTTACGCTAACATTCGTTGTTTACGCTTACAACTGGCTTTGTACCTAGAACCAATCCGGTTCTATATCTCTGCCACATCACCAAAACTTTTGATGAATTTTACAAGCTTGTTAAATATTTTGATCATTGAAAGCATTAAGCTCTTTTTTGCTTTGTTTGTTCGATCAAAAAAACATACCTGTAAAAAACGCAGCTTGAGATCGGACAGCGTATTCCTGGAATTGCGATATGGCAGTGATAATCAAAAAGAAGTTAAACTAGCAAAAATCCAAAAATACTTTTCACAATCTAAACGCAAAGGAAAATTGTTTGTGTGTAAAGTAATAATAGAAAAAATAATATAAAATTTTGTTTGACTTGCTGATTCTAGCCACGTGACGAAGTAGTATGTTTATACGAGCTTAAAAGAAGATATTTAGTGAATACACTCTCAGTGTGTGCTAGTTCGAGCTAGCTTCTTTATTCAGCCTTTCCTCTTTATTGCTCAGCCTCTCTTTATTTTAGCCTCATTAAGTAGCTTACAGTCCAGATCTCTTTCATAAGGAGAGCATTTCATCTTGAAACCTTGTGAAACTCTTATCCATGTCAGTAACTGGATAGACGTAAAGTTTAAGTTTGTGCTATTACATGTCATAAACGCAACTGTCTGATCGCCGTAATTGAAAAAGCAACCTTTTCACCATGTTGAGATTTGAGAGATATTTTGAAAATTATTAAATGCGTTTGTTCATGTGCTGGAATCATTACAAGATTACATGAGGATCGTCCCCTTTCGGAAACCACTGTGATGCACTGGCAAAATCGCATAATATAATTCGGGATAAGATCGGATCTCGAAAATGTGGCTGTTAGTGCAGATATTTGACATCCACATAGAGTCCAAGGTTAAGGAACCAAGCTGCAATACTCATGTTTTCTGTTAGGTAATCAAGTCCAAGGGTGTACGCAAGGGTTGGCAACCCACGCCCCTTGAGCTTGATATCTTACAAAAACTTTATTACCTCACAAAGGATATTAATTGTTTTCGCAAACTTTTGCTTGTTGGTTTGTCGATTTAATGTAAATGCCACGGAATGAATTTTCATGTAAATTTCAAGGAACATTGTAAATGGGCCAGAAAGTAACAAATAGAATTTGGTGGGAATCTGGGTTATCGTCTGCAGCCGGAAAACATCACACCACTTTTAGAAGACCTTTCGTCCATTACGCATGTTCAAGATTGTGTTGCGCGATAGTTCACTTTATCCGAACCAACTGTGTTTATTTTGTCTGCTATTATTGCTAATCAGGGCAAACGCTGAGCGCATTGGCTACATTACCAATTTGTGTAGCATGATAGATCCGTTGCACGAGCTCAAAAACAGCAGTTTTTAACGTAGAGGCATTCAGGCATTTGAAAATGTCTCAGCAGGGAAAAAGGAAAACTAAACGTTTGTTGGACTTCTTTAGTTAATGAAAAATTGAAAATTTTCTTGCATACTTTATGAGCATTCTCAATTCTTGTGTAGTTTAGCGTGATTCAATCTTGCAAACCAGGGTGTGCGCCAGCCAGTTCAGCCGCACACTTTCTACGCTCGACTGCTTGTAGTCGACAAGACATCAGCGCAGCATCATTTTGCAGTTGTAAATTGCTCTGACTCAGTGATAAGTGTGTTTTACTCCCTTATTTTAACGCAAAGCCTGATATTTTTGCAGTTATTTGCTGCTGTGTTGTAGCGTTGAGTTCATTTTCCTCCGATATCCTAACTTGGAGCGCTGATAATTTATATTCAGTGCAATGACGCATAAAATAAGGGAGTGCGTGTAGAAGAATATGCCTATTATGTCACCAAACTTCGCCAAAACGTTTATCTTGAAACTTGAATATGACGGAAAATTGTGACGTCACAAACAGCGCTAACCAAATGCGAATGACCACCATGTGCCACTGAATCCCACCCCCCATGAAAATTTTCTGCGTACGCCACTGACCAAGTTTGTGCATAGATTTTGGCATCAGTCGATACTTTTTTAACTGCTTCAAAAGCAATCGACTTGCGCTGGTACAGGAGATTTAAGATGGGAAAACTGCACGTTCGTAATTTTGAAATAAGAGGTTTTTGCAAACGTTATCAAACTTTAACGTAATTGAACAGTTTACTGTAGCTTACTGCCAATTTATTCCAACAGTTGCGACACAAAGTTTTTGATGGAGTGCATCATGCATAAATGATACAAGGCCTCCAAGGTACAGACTCAGTGTGTCGAAACTCCAAACACATTGACGATATAAAATGGCAACGATTTTTTACACAAATTAGCAAGTGGATTCAGAACAGAATCCCTCTTGGTTGTTTATTCATTTTCAAGCCGGTCTATCCTCCACTGTGCGTTGTCCCTTGAAAGTGTTGAAATCACACGGTTTACTGAAAACTCTCATTAAGTTCTGCTTGCTGGGAAGAGGTGACCGGAGCCACTTTTTCAGACTCCTACTCCGCTCCTACTCCGCTCCTGTCCCAAAATTTTTGAATCCGGGTCCGGAAGTTTTTCAAATTTGAGATTCCGATTCCTGTTCAGATTACGGCTACATTCATCGATCTAATCGAAATTTACCCATGTTTTTACTTAAGAAATGACCACATAGACACCTGCTACTGCCGAAATTGTAAAGGGGCTCCGGATCCGGGTCCGGTTTTTCACAAATTGTTGACTCCTGGTCGGCAGCCGGGTCCAAAGGTAAAACGCAGAATCCTGCCGGTATCGACTCCGGCACTTCGGATCCATGGCCACCTCTGCTTGCTGCACGCCACAACATCAACAAGTCAGGTGGGAGACGCAATCACCCAAAAGGATGCTCTATGCCAGCCTTTCTCTGCTCTCATGACAAGCTGTAGAAGCTGGGGTCTCTATACTCGGAACATGGTGAATTGCTTGTAATAGCTACAGACCTAGGCTAAATTAGCTGCGCATTTCGCTGAGTAGCGATACGACATAAGTTCTTCACGAAAATCCCAACTCTGTCGCTTGTACAATACATGAGATAGTCCTCTTTTGGTCACAACGCATGATTCATGACTACGAGTGAAGATAAGAAGACCGATTCAAACAATGAATGCTTAGTGTTGGTTGAAAGCTACTGGTACACTTCTAGTGTGGCTTGTTTGTTTTGAGAATACGTGCTGCAACTATGACTTGCATCGTGCATTTTCATCTTCTCTCACTGCACTCTGGCAATAAAAAAGGCTACAACCGCACGGTTTTACGTCTATGGAGTGAGACCAAATATGACTACAGGCACGTCTTTATGTCTGATCCACAATTATCAGACTTTTGCAAAAATGGGCTTTGTATTGCGTATCATAACCAGTATGAGATTATAATTGCATAATTGATACTTAATTAAAGTTCGGAAGATGAAAAAGAAGTGTTGCTGGAAAACAAAATCATGTCGTTGAATAGTTGCCAGTACTTTTCTGTGTTTATTTTTAAGAGACTAGGAGGCTGCAGTAGAAGACGTTAGATAGCATTTCCTTAAATATCATTCGTATACTCTTCCGCAGACCCACTATTAACGAAATTCACACTGACTTCTTCAAACAAGTCAAAAGGCTGTGGCATTTCACATTTATAGACGGTAAAATAAAAAGCTAGGATTAATTTAAGAAAGTTCACTTTTACCCGGAGCACACATAATATACGCAATGACAATTGTCCTCTGACTAGATTTTGCATTTCTTTTTTTGTTTCACATTTCATTTTGTATTAAAACAGTCACAGGCTTTGTTTGTGTTTCAACACCGATTTAAGCAAAGGAAGATTTATTTTGCACGAAACGCTGTTGAAAATTACAGGTAATTTTTCTAAAACTGCTGAATCACGACCAACGATTGTTCTGATGTATTGCTAATTTTGTGTTGACAATAGAAATATTGTCATTCTAGTTTCACTCAATTATTTGGTACAATGTTTGATCAGAATTTTTGAAGCAACTGAGATGAGAAATTTTCTTGCATTTCTTTGCAGTGGTATTTATTGAAACAATCTTCGCTTGATATTCGCTTCCAGTGAGGAGAATTTTCAAAATCGCCTGTTCTGAGACAAACCTAATACTGCCACGCCGTTAAAAAAGAAAAAAAAGAAAACTTTTGTTAACATGTACTCACTCATTTATTATTTTATGTCATTTTATCAATGCACAAGCAAGGTATGTCAGCATATTTTTAAATCAATGATCAATTTCAATCAAAATTAAAACAAAAACAAATTGACAAAAAGCGAAAGCTCGGAAGACAATTCCCTTAACTTCAGAATGCGTATATAACATTCCACTAAGTTCTTACAGAGTTTTATGAAACAGGATTTTCCAGTCCATCAAATAAACTTCTCAATATTATATAAAATCATTCGTGTGCCAATCACATCTGCAGTTCGTGAGAAAGTGTTCGCACAATGTTTTCACAGATACAAGTTTACAAAATCGATCACGTGACAATGCGAGCGACAGTTTCCTGGTATACTTCGCCACTTCGTTCAAACAAGTTTGCGGGTTCTCAACTCTTGAAATCTTATAGCGTTTGTCATGAAGATAGTCCTGAAATTTAAAAAAGCAGTTAATAAAAGTTTTTAATTATTTTTTGGGGGTAAGACGACGGCGTCACCACATATACTGCACCTCACCTACTTGGTCAAAAGTATGTCATGCTGTGACGAGCTGGTCGGAAACGTTTTTTGGATAAGGCGTTTGGTAACGGATGCAGTCAAGTGGTTAAGCATTCCTGGCACTGTGAGACTGAGTTTTGCATAAGCAAGCTTCTTTATTTTCGCTGACTTCGTCTTACTTCATTCAAAGACAAACGCACAGACATTCAGAAAGAAAATGTGAACATATCAAACGAAACTCGAGACATTTCAATGCCAAAGGTAGTACAAACAATAATAGATGTTGTTGTGCCTCTCGTCATCTCGTGCGTGTCGAACCTTGTGTTTCAAAAGGCGTATCGCCCCATCACGCACGAAGTGGATTCGATTAACCAAACTGCGCTGCACTCTCGAAAACCAAGCTGTGAGAAGAAAGCCGTGGCCGCTACAATGCGGAGGTAGTTTACTGTGCTGGACGCCCTGCATTCACGATGCATGTTGCTTGGAAATTATTATTTGCTTTCAAATGTTTCACGATACAGATCACTACATTCTGCAATATAGAAACACGTATGTACCGAATGTGGTGCAACTTGCTAATAAAAAATATTTGCACTCCTACCAAGTTAATTCTTTCTTGATATGAAACCAATTTGATTCCAAGAACTCGAGCTGTTGTCGTGTGCTCCGGCATTGATGTTGAGTTAGTTATCGAAAGCAAAACGTCAACCAAAAATCTGAAAAATAATGATATGCTGTAATGTAATTAGGCCTAATCGCACTGATGATAGCTGCTGCATTTACCGAAAGGTTTCCGGTTTGTATTCGGCTTCATTTGCTTTCACTGCAATACACTCACTAAACTATTAAAAATTCGAAAAATTGAATTTCAAGAGATTTCAATATTTAGCCGGATACCTGAATTGATCAACAATATCTTTCATTTTGCTCTCAGTTCTTCTGTTGTTTGATAAACGGTTGATGTTAGCACACGGTGATACTGGATGGTTCACCTGGAAAATTATGAAAACGAACTTTTGGACAAATTAAATATCAAACCTAATTTACTGTTAGAAAAATGTTTGCATTCAACCCTTTCCACGCCAACATTTTTAGATACAGGAAATTTAAAACATATATCACCTTGCAAAAGTTTTTGGAATTGCAATTTCATTAAGACATTTGATCGATAACAGTGAACCAACGCCGTTCTCAATCAAGTTAAAGAAAGTACACATGTACGCATATGTAGAGGTCTGCTAACCTGAGTTGGATTGCTTGTGTTATTTAGATTGAGTTTAAGTTATATATGTCCAGTCGTTAATGCATCAAGGTCAGACTAATAGATGTAAGAACCCTGTTCAATGGTCACGTCTCACACAACAATAACAATAATAATGGCAACAACAATAATGAAAACAAAAAATCGTCATGAAATGCTTTTTCTTTGAAAAAAAAAGTTTTTAGTAAAAAGGATTATACGTGTTGCGGAATGTTTCAACAATTTTGTGTGAATTTAACAATATTTTGACATGGGAGCCACGTAAGTCCCAGCAGTTTTGAAACTCATTCACAGGGTTCCAAACAGACCCGTTTGTACGAACAAAGCGACCAGTAGACAATGAGTCAAACTGAAAAGCTTTTCATGCACAACGGCCAATGTCTCGTAAAATGAACGTTGAATTCGAGCTCTGCTTGCGCTGAAGAACATATCGAAAGTCGTAAAATTCTCGCATTTATTTCACACAAAAACGATAAATTACCTACTTATTGCAATTTACTTGCAACGTCTGTTCATCAATCATGACTCAGATTTATCGTAAATAACAGTCAAGAAAAACATTCTGAGTCCTTTTTTCACTTGCAATTCTTTATAAGTGAACTAAAAAATAAAATTGTTTTATACTGTAATTCCTCATTGAACGGGATTGAAGCTTGAAAAACGTGCTGTGTGGAATTCACTCCATGACGGCTATCACTTATGCATTAGTAAAACAAACAAAATCATTTGTACCCTCTCATCACCAGCTGTCGCAGTCATCACTTGATTTGCGGAGATTAGAATCGTTCTAAAGTATGCTTTGTCTTCTTCGGAAGGGAAAAGAAGATGTCGATTGCAGTTTTCTTGCAGCGGCATCGCGTGTCAGCGTCGACGTTCAAAAATTGTGAGACAGCAAAGCAAGAAATCGTAATCAGAAGCCATAAGCAATTTATGGATTGCTTCATTTTTCTTTTTATTCAGGTTTATTACCAATGCAGCACTCTGTTGATAGAACAAACGCTTCAAATATAAATGTTTTCTGAAGTACCAAGCTTTTCTGTATTTATTTTCAAGAACAAACAAAAAAAATAAACGATGCGTTTCAATGGTATCAACAACAATAATAATGGCAACTTTGAACTTACTAGAAGCTACTACCAAACAATTTAATAAAGTCTCATTGAACATTACACAATCCATGAAGTTTCCCGTAATAAGGGAATTTTCTCAAGTGTTGCGAACTTTACTTTTAGTTGTGCAGTTAGTCTGCTGAAATTAAAGGATTTGCTTTCAGAAAGTAATTTTCACCGTTACAGATGTCTGAATGACGTACCAATGCTAAATAAGAAAAATCGTTTTTGCAAAGCACATGTTAAACCCATATGAAGCACGATCAACAACATTTAGATTTTCAATAACGATTAGTCAGGCATTGATAATGATGTGCAATACAAATATTCAACGATTGCTTTAATTTGAAACAACAATTTAATTGTTAAAATTTTGAAATTGCATCGAACAGTAACAAAATGTTTTCACTTAAATAAGCATGAAGATTATCTTGATGAAGAAACATATCTCCGATCACAGTTGTACATGAAGTTCAGCAGTCCAAATGTGCTTTATCAGCTTCGCACAATCATTTATTGTGAAATGCTTTCACTGACATCTGTCACAATTAATTTGGTTTCAAGCATTTGCATGTCTGTCTAATCCATATGATAAAATCATTTCTGAAATTATAATGGGTTACACGTATCTGTGATTTTGTAACTGACAGAAAACAAGAAAACGAACCTTCACTCCATAGAGTTCTTCTACTGACATCTCCAAAGTCAATGTAAGTCGTCATTCTGATTCCACCTCTTAAATAGCAGCAATGGACGATTTCCAAAGCAACATTGATCTGATCTCGCAAAAATTTCATTTTTTACCAGGTGATCCAGCACAAGTTCCTATAGCAATCAGCACAGTTAATATCGCCTACGCAAAACGAATGATGCTTCAAACATCACGTAGTTTGAAAGTCGTCTAAACCCAACAAAATGCAACTCGAAAGTCGGGGCTCCTGAACAGCCGACTCACCATTTCAACACTGATTGATTGATATGAAGTTAGCTCATCCAACTTTTCCTAAATGAATTGAAACCGTGTGTGGCAAGTAGATGTAACTTCCAAAGAATTGAACTTTCATCAAATTTCTTGAAAAGAGAAAAGTAGAGCTGTATCGTACTTTTGCTTATGAAACAAATCGCAAACCTGAACAGTTACATTGATCGTCTACTTGATGGCATATTTTCCAAAAGAGGTCCTTTTTAGCGAAATTGCAGAAAGCATGCATTTCAGCAATGAGAGGACAATTTGATTATGAAAATAAAGAGAAGAATAAATTCCGGCAGCGCTTTTCTCCATGTCAAGCTCATCTACCAATCTAAGAACAAATGCTAATGAAAGAGTTTCCTATAAAGTACCTGAATATTAACCAACCCTAATATCTTAATTGCGATATGAAAAAGTGAACGATAGCTCGTCCTTGGTTCAAACGCTGTAAAAAGATTTTCGCAATTTGTATCATGTCATAATGCGATTGTAAGAAGTATTCAACAATGAAACAGCATCACACACATTCATACCGGTTACCAACATTAAATAACACATGTAAAAACTTTCTAAGGTATTGTACCTGTAATCTTTACGTTGTTGATGTATGCCACTCTCACCGGAAGAGTCATTCAAAGCTGTTCCCAACGCAAAATAACAACTTATCTAACTTGCAACAATTCGTAATTTTTCAGAAATTTTGAAGCAACTGTTTGTAATGCGTACGCGTTTTGACATGGAGATGTACTTGTTTTCAAGGCACAATGTACACTATAATTGTCTTTACATATGAAATAAGCCAATTTATCATCATTTACACAAACTCCATCTTTTTATTAAAGCCCTTTTTCCTACAAAGTTGCAAAACGCATATTTCTAGCAAGCTCACTTACTGCGACAACGTTTAATGCGATTGAGTTTTAGAAAGCAATATTGAACCACGTTGCAGCTGCGTTGCTCCCTGAACCGTGACATGGATGACACTCGAACATCTTTTGTGCAATGCACTTGTGCTGTGCTAATCAATTTAATTGACCTGGTGTAACAAATGCGTCCTTGCGTATATGCATGCGCCAGGTGGATCTAAGAATATAGTTTGGGTTAGAAATAAAGTAAATTCGATAATGTAAAATTTGTTGAGTAAACATTTTTTATCATAGTTACTGCAAACGTTTGTCACTTATTTGGTAAAGGTATTTTTACAGCTATTGAATGTTGATATGTAGACAATTGGATCATATGAAAGTTAATACATTCATCTTTCTCCAAACATGTTTCAATCCATTACATTTACGCATTTCAAAACTTGTGATTCGTTTTAAGAGATGTCAATGGCTTCTAATATTTTTCGAAAATTGTTTATCCTACTAACTTGACAAATCTTTTATTTTAGCATTAAGACATCGCTGTGACTTGTCGTCAAGCTGATTCTTTTCTATCCTGATTTATTTGTACGCTCGTATACAAAACTATCGTCGGCCTACTTTACGACTGTTATTATGACAACTACATTATTTCCACAAGATTATATAATATCACAACCAGCGAAATTTGGGTTTTCATGGGAGTTATGCTGCTTCAAAAGTGTTTTATTTGCTGCAATTGTTTCTTTGTCAAAATTTCTGCTTCGAATCGCTTCGTCAAAGTCATTGCTAAATATTCGTAGAAACAAAAAGAAACAATCAGCCTTTAGGAATTGCGCCACGATAATTGAGCTTCACAGGGTGATTATTGAGGTTTTGGCGTTGCATTGCTGCACACATTAATAAATCATCTCCAAGCGATTTGTGCATTGCTTATATCAGAACAATTTTAACTTTATGAAGAGTGAACATCGACTAGAGCATTCCTCCTTAGCTGCGAAATTCATCTGGTGTTTCTGGCGTCACTGAACTGAGCATCGTGAGGTTACTGTCAATCAAATACAGACTAACTGAGTGAAAAATTGAAAACGACGACTGAGGCGCAGGTCATACCACGTCTCTATAGCATCAAGACAGGGGACAATACGAGCGGAAAATGTATCGTGGGTGCACTTTGCAAACTCTTTACAAATTCACTGCAAGTGTTTTTTTTCTGTGCGATACGAATCCTTGAACCGTGACAGAGCAACAAAAGATACGAATCAAAGACAGTTCGAACGTTTGACTGATAGTCAGTTATTGCCTCTGGTATCGCCTTCTTCAAACGTTGACATACTAATTGGTAATTCAAGCCTGGAGAAGAACGAATACATTCGCAGTCTTGATTTATTTGTTATCAGTGATTGCAGCAGTGCATTTTGATGCACTTGTAACGAAGCGACTGCTATTCATCATGCATGATCCAGAATTGACGCCCAAGTAAAATCACAGTATTAAATGAACCCATTTGGATTGGAAAGGTTGTTGTTGATATATTTCAAACAGGTGCTTTTTTAGAAAATTCAGAGCATTGTTCATGTACTGTAGTGACAATATCCTACGCTAACGTTTGTTGTTTTTAGAGTTACATGTTCCTGATATGTCTTCCTAGAAGCAATTCGGTACTATCTCTACTACATCATCAACAATTATGATGAATTTTCTAAGCTTGTGTAAAATATTTAGATACTTTAAAGCATTAAGCTCTTCACTTTATTTTTTTCGATCAAAGAAACATACCTGCAAAAAAAACAGCTGGAGATATGTTAATATGTTCCTGCAATTCTGATAAACTAAAACGAACGTTAAAGCACCACTACTTATTGAACAAGGCAAATGGAGAAATACTCGTATTTTCAACAATTCATTTGGAAAGAACAAGTATTTTTATGTATGGCCAAAGGCCAAAATAACATTACAACATTTTCTTTAAACAAATTGAATGAAAGTCATTAAAGAACTGGACACACTTCAAATGGATGAGGAAGCTAGTATCATTCTCATGTATTTTGTGATATTTGAACATTTTCAAATTTTATTGAATTATTTACGAGTATTTTTGTTGTGTGAAATGAATTAGGTGTCCAAAAGTGCAATATGTGCCACTAAAAATTCTGCTTCATTGGAAAATATTTTCCAGTCTTTGAAGAAACCTAATGCGATTGAAACAAACCTAAAGAAAATTTTTATTACGTGAGCAAAAATGGAAATGGACATTGGAACGAAATTTGCGGCATAGTCTTGAGACTGAGCAAAGCAAGCTGCAAACCTCTATCAAGCGCATTTGCAATGTTTAGTCCTCATATTGTTATAATGCAACATTTGTACACAATTGCACAAAAAACAACAACGATTAATCAAATCATGTTACGATATTGTATATTTTTTCTTTGTTTGACCCCCATTCTTTTCTTACATTTGACGTACCATTCATTAACAAAGATCAAGGAAATCCTAAGGTAAATGAAGTTGTAGTGAATTTGTTTGTAAAGACGCGCAGAAATACTACCTGAGAGCCTTGGTGTTTTTGTGATAAAACTAATAAAATATATACCAAGCCTGGCTAACCCGCGGCTCGCGAGACGCAAGCGGCTATTTGCCCGGTTTCATGCGGGTACTACGTACAGTGAATACCGTAATTATTCGTGTGTAAATCGCAAAATGTTGTAACAATCGTTCACCTTGAAAGTCGGGGTGCGACTACACACAAGATGCGACTTTCACACGCATCGCATGGAAGCGTGCTTTTGTGGCTCGTGCAAGCACATACACACGCGAGCGCATTTACGCGACACATGTGTTTTTGCTGTGTTGTGTGGTAGTGCGCTTTGTGGTTTGTGCAACAACACACACAAGCGATCGCATTAACTCGACAGGTGTTCGCGTGTATGTGCATGTGCTTACGCGGGTAGATATAATCGCAGAAAAGGCAACGTGAAAGATGAAACAAATGTGCTGGTGTGGACACACATATGGAATGCTGCACGTGTGGATAACTTACATGGATTTATAGCGTAAAAGCCTTGCGCGTTGCACAACGTCGTGCAACAGAAAGCGTGTTTCATATGACGTTGAATTCAAGCTCAAGGTTGTAAGTTTTGTAATGTGACTCTTTGCAGTAAGACAATAAGAAATGTGGTTCATGGTATCTGACTGGTTGGCCACCACTGGTTTGTTCTAATAACTAATATTGTTAACAATACCAATTTCAATGTTATGAGCAGATAATATAAGATATTATGAATGAACAGTGTGTAATATTTTCGTTTGCGAGACATTTCAATAAATTTATATTGTTGTTCATTACTTTTCATACGGAAAAAAAAAGGCAATGCATAATTTCAACCAATATGGGTTACCTTCATGTCATGAATATATCTTTCGAACTGTCAATTTTTTTCAAATATGCGTTTTATGTTTCTTCAAAATTTCGAAATTCCTTCAAGAGAAATAAGAGCTTAAACTATGGTGCAACATCCATGGGAAGTTCTGATATACTTTCAATTACAGGAATAAAATTGATTTGCTCTGAACATAGAGGAAAACAATTTCAAATCTTACATGGCTGATTGTTAAATGAGTACTGCATGCATCTTTATTGTATGACAACAAAACCTTTGATAACTGTTGCATTTGCTCTTCAGGAAAAAATAAAAATAAAAAGCCGCCAGGGAGTACAAATGTTTCTGTTTCAAAAATTGAGAACACTGGTCGTCAAAATCATAAGCGTGAGGAAACATTAACAAGAACGCGGGAACCTGAGTTTGATGAAATGTAACCGTAGAAAAAATATACGGTGCCTAAAAGGATAGGTGCGAGGGAACAAAATATTTAGGTATGCAAATAATCTTTTCTAGATTTTTCGCATTTTTTCTCGAATAGAGAAAGAATTGCTAAATTACCGCTGATGATAAAGCATTGAAGTTGACATTACTTTTATCCTTCGCGATAAACAATGGTAGGGATCTAACTCGAAGTGGATTCACAAATATCATACCAACTTTCATATGCAATTCAAAAGATCAAGTTGAACAAGGGTAAGCACAAGATCAGGTTAAACATTTGACCACTCGCCAACAGTAAAAACCGATTTGCAAGAAACATTGCATAACCACTGTAGTGGATACCAAAAATACAATAATTGAACTGTTTTACAAAGCGTGATGAAACCTGTGATATTGATAAATGTTATTTTTTATTTCTTCAAAAAATTCTGCCTGACTTTACCTACATTTACCCGATTTTTCGCAAACACCTAAGGTATAACGGTGCGGCCTAACCCCTTGCGCCCCACCTTCTACGACTGTGCCAAACGACCTTGACTGAGTGCGACCGTGGTGCCTTGGAGGGCTTCCATGCTGCACTCGTGCAGTCATCTTAGACTGCACTCTCACAGTAATCAGTGCGACAAACAGTCCCGCCGAATGTTCTAACACTGAGCTGCCGATACGCAGTGATGTCACAAAGCCTCTCAAATCAGAACAAACACGAAACGTCTATTTACAGCACATCGAAACAACACACCCGCTAACACAGAAGCTGACAAACTACAACACCACATGACACGCCAAGCAAAACGACACATGAAATGCGGCAGGGCGCGTTCGGGAAACAATTGTCAGAAGATATGACACATCCAGTTTTTACGAAAACAGAGGCGTGTCGCTTTGATACAGCCGCCTATTCCCCCGTTTTTCCAAAACTTGAATAAAAACCCAAACTCACGTCAAGCTGCGCGCCCATTAGTAGCATATGACCCAAATATTTGTTGACCACTAGTGGGCGTACATGCCAAACTCACAACCGCTCATGTGCTCAACAGCGTTATTGTTTCAAAAACATCAGGATCGTCCTACAATGGTTGAAAATAGAAACAAAACTAATTTTTGAAGATCCCACGATAACATTCAACTTGCAATGCAACTGCAAAATGAGATACTAAAAGTAAGGCATTAAGTTTTAGACTTAGAGTCTCTATATTATCATGGAATTAGATTTAACCGCAAGTTGAGATTCAGAAGAAGTTAATGGAAAAACAAGCCTAAAATATTGCCTATTTAGGCATGCAGAATTACGTTTTCCACACAGAAGCCTTTACTTTGAAACACAGTTTCTAGTTGTTTGATTTAATCCCAAATGTAAAACCAAACGTCAAACCACATGTACTTAGCATAAGTGTTGGCAAAATTTATCAAACATCTCCGTTTTCCTCTATTCTCCTCGAACAACATTTTTCGCCAGTCACGTCTGTGGTCGAATGAACAAAATTTTTCTGTTATGAGATTGCACGTCAAATGCTTCGTTTTCATGCACGGTTTTTCTCGAACGGCCAGTTACATCGAACGTGTTGAGCGAATCGACGAGTGTCTTTGCAACATGGCCAGTCATGCAGAAAAGGTGATCAATCCTGTTGTGTTCAAGGGAAAATGTTGCCCTTATCGTGCATATCCGGCATCAACATTTCGAACGAAAACTGTCAAAGCGATGATGGGATTTGAACTCTCGAACCAACTAACTGTACTGCTGCTGTATCGCCTTTACCCTTAGCAACACTCAAACGTACCTGCAGAAGAGATAATTGGAAACAATCTGTTATTGATTTGAGATCAAATAGCGAACGCGAACGGAACGATTCAAACGACAAACTGAGCACAAAACACACGAAAATGGAAGAATATTTCTTCTCATCGCTCAAAGTCTGGTCACGCGTCGATGATCATTTACATGCAAAAAGAATGCCGTTTGTCTTTCGCAAACATCAAAATACGTCTTTGAAAACGCGTGTGCGCGATTAGAAATGCCGCTGCGAACGGCCGTGAGAATTTAGAATGTGTTTGGTTTGTTGAAGAATCTGGCAACACGGAAAGAGTTACATGGTGGAAACCCTGCGGTGTTACCAAAGCGATGTTCAGCTCAATATTGTCTATGGCAAGTTCGAAATTGTGTTGTTATCCGCAGTCCAGTTGGATGTAGACTGTGAGGTTGTTGATGGCAGCATGGCCGTCGGAATAGGGGCAGGACCTTAGAATTTGACATTTTCTTGTTAAATGTTTAGCAAAATAGGTTGTCCTCTTAGTTTCGCTTCGAGTGGGTAAAATGCAGTTTCACCACTTTTGGTCCACCCTGGTACAATCTTTTTGGCTATTCCTGGAAAAGTTCACTATTGCCACCATTGGAAAAAATCTTTCCGACTCCCATACACGGCAGTGGGGAATCGAATGACATGAACGATGTGCCGTGTTGATTACCTCTTCAAAAAAAATTATTTTGTCTTGTTGCTGAAAACATTATGTCTCTGTCGACATTATAATGCAGATCAGTCTACCCGTGCTTTGTCGGTACTGCATGTCCCATATCACATGATTACGAATTCACGAGCGAAGCTTCACGTTTCATCAGCATGACTGTAAATAAGCAACTAGTCTCCAAGCAGGTGAAGGGTTTGAATCCATCAACAAACTTTCAATAGGAAATTGATTTCACGTCACGCTGCTCATTTTCAGTCCTACAACAATATGTGAATAAGACTTGCTGATGGATTCAAATACTTCACCTGTGTCGAGACTAGTTACTTGAATGCAGATACCTGCAGGTTTGACCCTTTCAGTCCCGCGTGCGCCACTTTTATTGCAGAGCTTTGCAAACCCATAACTCGCCAGGCGATTGAGCTACAGAGCTGCTCAAACCCTTTACGGATTCAGCACGTCTTGCAGTCAAAATCGAAAAAAATTTTTTTATTTTTGGGTTTGTGCTTTTCTTGGGGGAACGTAACAAGAAGGGGTGTTTTTGGGTTATTTTGGCCACCTTTACCTGGCCTGGACGCCGTCCCAGTGGGCTATTTTTGGACTCAAAGTTTAGTTGAAAACTACGTCAAAATCCGCGTCTATAGAGATTTTGATTAACTTTCTAGCATATCGGGAGCGAATATTATGGCTCATAGAAAATTTTGCTCAATTAAAATTTTGCTCCCTCCAAAGTCACTCTTGGGGGCAATTCACCGCAGGCAATAACTCGCCTCCAGATTGAGCTGGAGAGCTGTTCAAATCCTCTAAAGACTCGTGAATGTATGTAGTTTGCAGAAAAAAAACGTTTGAGTTTAGGAAGTCTGTTTTTTTAAATGCTTGTATAGTGATATGATGTTTATGTTATTTTTTGCTGACGTCAGCATTTTTGCCCGACCTCCCTTTAAAACCCGCAGAAGCCATTCAAATGACATGAATTTTTTTAGTTTAACTGTTTTTCGTTGCTATTCTGGATTTTGAAGGGTCTGAGCGGGTTTTTGCCATTCCAGGTTCCAAGGTTAGGACCAAAAAAACTTAAAATTAATTTTGGAATTCCCCCAACAGTATTGAGAAAAGCCCCTTACCAATTAGTTGTTTTTGGCCTAACTTTCGAACCAGAAACGCTAGAAACTCAATCAAGGGCTCTAAAAACGTGTATTCTGCCCTAGAATCACGAAATACTGCGAGCCAAAATATTGACGCGTGGGATCTGATGATGACGTCATATAATTAACCAAAAAATGTGCCCCTGTCATGTTCCTATTGGCCGAAACACCCCCAGCCAAATAATGTTTTGTTTTTTTTATTCTAAGCTACACACCGCCACTAGTCATTACGTTTAAACAGCTCTCTAAACTCAATCTTATGGCGAGTTATGGCTGGTCAAAGTTTGCCCTGAAAGGGCAAATTATGCATTTTTTGAAAATTTTTGAATTAGTCTAAAAACTGGGTTTTTGACCCATAATTTTGTCTACAGATATGTTAGCACGTCAATCCAGGGCTCTATAGACGCGGATGTTGACCTAATTGTCAACAAAACTTTGAGACAAAAGAGTGGGTCAATGGGTTGAAGTCCAGGGCCGGCCAAAGGTGGCCAAATATTCCAAAATATGCCTTCTTTGTGACATCACCTCCAGAAATCCCCTCACCGAAAACGAAAAACGTTCTTTTTCGATTTTAACTACAAGACTTGCTGATACCGTAGATGGTTTAAATAGCTCTCTAGCTCAATCGCCTGGTGCGTTATAGGATTGCAAAGCTCTGCAAGATTTGGGGCTTTTGCGGGACTGAAAGGGTTGAATCATTGCAAAATAATGAAAGCAAAGCCCAGAGAGCTGATTCTAAAAAATCTTACAGCAAACTTACAGCTTTTCATGGTGTAAATGAAATTAAAAATATTCGAACACGAAGTGATAACAGGGCTATCCGCTGCACCGGGCATTGCCGCGATGGTTCGCGGCGTTTCTTTACCTTGGGTTGTGACCTTGTCACTCAACCTGCTATGCGCAGGTGATGCTCAGCAGGGCGTAGGATGGGTGTGTGAATACGGGCAACATAAAGGAGACACCTCCGCCGCTCTTTCAGTTGAGACACAAAAACACGGCTACTATGTAGCGCAGGACAAAAAACGCTTAACCTTCGGGCGCTGTCATTGCTCCTCTTCTTTCTTAAATTCAGACAAATATTTTGAACCTAATGGGAATTAATTTATTGCTGTTCAGGCCGGCATTTAAAACACACTGAAAGCTGAAAATATTGAAATTAGCCAGGATGTTAATTCCTTCAGAGTAAACTAAAAGAACGTGACACAAAATTATTTGCTTTAATTTTTTTCGTCGATTTGAGAAAATTGTGTGTTTGTTTCATTTTCATAACCCTTGCATCATGCTTGAGTTTTCCTTCTTAAGTAAACAGATGGCCTTCATCCGCTGAGCACCATTGCAACAAACTATACTTTGGATATTTCAGTCGGATTTGATCAGTCTAAGATTTGTAGCAGATGAAACACTGTCTTGTCATATGTCTGCGTGGACATTAAATTGTCCGCATTGACTTGTAAGACACAAAAGGACTGCTTTTTATGCTGGTCATTTCGTAAGGGTAGAGTAATAACAAATGAATTGTCATACATTTGCAAATAGATCTTTTTGCCCCAATGTTGTGCAAACGTTTCAGAAAGAGGGCCACATCATTTGGCCATGGAAAGTCAAGGGGCCGCTTATTTCAAATCGAGTTTTTTGCTCCAAGCTAATGCCATTTGCATGAAGACGTTCATTCAATCGTGCATTTGTTCATTTTTATGAACATATAGACAGCAAGGTTTATAACAACAAATAAATACACAATCCAGTGCAACCAAGTTAATCGGAAAACGGTTTCTGGTCACAATTTTGTTTTGTGATACTTTTGTCGTCTTACGTGAAGTTGGCGACAGATATATTTACAGGTATTTTTGTAATTTGATGCAGGTGTCCGCTGGCTTAACACAAAATCCTCTTAAAGTTCACATGCGTCTCGTGTGATGAAGATGCCGTTCCACTGATTAATGCGCAACTTGTTTTTTTATTAATGGTCGGCTTTTGATTTTGAACGTCGAGGATGCGATGGCCTTCATTGACAGATCTGAAATAAACAGTTTCAACACTTTGAATATCATAAAAAGTAGTTCTATTCCAAACACATTTAAAGCACCTGTGTTCAAAGTGAAAACAATTTTGGTAAACATTCAGCTGTGAAAGCATTAACCCAATTCAATTTCATTTAGGGGATTAAGACATATTTTGAAGCTTTTAATCCCCACAATCTCGTCTTTCTGACATAGTGGGTGATATAAACTCTCTCAAGCATTTGGCAACCCTGGTTCCTGAAGTTATGATGTAATAAATTAAAAATTGAAAATATGTCTTAATCCCACTAAATGATAATAAAAAAATGGAAATTGTTTTGGAAACAGTAGTATATTAGCTACGTTTCATCTTGAAAAAACAATGTTTTCAATCAGTTTGAGTGAGTGTGTTGTTGTTGATGATCTCAATAAACTATCTCACTACAATTCAGAAAAGCTCGTCCACCAGGGAATATGTTGCTGGAAATGGGCCTGTTGCATGTGTAGGCTTCAGTTCATCTCAATGTTTGTTCCAATGCTTGTCCATGACGTATCCCTGTAATTGTTGTTTAGCATTGCATCATTGACGAGGCGCGAATCAGACGAGACCAAATGCGCTGCAAATCGATATGCACAAGAACGTCAGCAAAGGGTCTGACTTTATTTGACACTTCCAACAAGACATGTGTCAATCCTCCTCAGACCGAGGGTCGTTAATGGATTTGTCAAAGTCAGAGCTTGAATCAGGTTGACCAACTGCAGTGACGTTTGCTTTTGCTGTTGCACTGGTCGCTATGATGAAACTGGTTTCAACTGTTTTTTCCTGGTTTAGAGTAATTTTGTAGTCAGCTGCAGCGAACGAAACTGCTCCAACATCTGCACATAGGAATAGCGGGGTGAAGTGCAATTCCTCGTCGTTAATCATTGCATAACTACTGAAGGTGATTTTGATTTTGTCATTGAAGTCTTTTTAAGATCCACAGTGGATGAACATAGTCTTTAACGGTAAATCCCACAACCCAAATGCGACATTTAAGTCATTCATTTTTGGCGAGGTGACTCGAACATAAGAAAGAAAAATGGAGAGAGATTGCACCCCAAAAATGTCACAAAAGAAATGGCCCACAATTTGGGCTGCATCATTTCGGAAACTGCTTCTTTCCTCATCTTTTTTCTTTCTAGGAGGCATTGGTTAAAGGCGCACAGTGACTATCAACCGAATTGACATAGCGCAATCAATCCTACGGTGCTGCTACACGCTGTGTTCAACCCGGTCGTCGAATGTAATGTGGGTCCTTTCATGGGTCAAAGGTTTTTAGTACATTTAGTTCCGGCTTAAAGTATAACCTCATTTGACAGCATTCGACGTATAGTGCCGCCTTTCTGAGATTGACGATTCGTTGCTCCCCTGTGTCCATTAGCACATAGTTTGCGACAGCGATGGGTGTCCAATTTGTTTTTCTGTTTCTCCTCGAGCGAAACACGCCATAAATTTGCCGCTCCATGTATTTTCTGGTTAATGCGTTTTTCGGCTCAACGTATCGCCCAAATTCTGGCGTTCAAAACAGCGAGATTTCTGATAAACATGAAAAACGAAAATCTGAGCTGTGGAAGACACATCGTTTCGGAACGTGCTCCTTGCTTGTTGTAAAGGAATTAGTCTGCAGTTGCAGTTCACCAATCGGTATTGAAGTTGTAGTTGGATGGTACTGGTAGCGATGCATTTGAAATGCGTATTTGATTTACTGTAAATGAAAACAATTTATGTAATTGTCTAATTGTTGATTGTCACGTACTCACCCACAGTGACGGTAACGAGAGAACAATAGTGACATTTGCGACGTCACAGATAGTGAAGCTTGTTCTCTCAGCTCAAACCGCCCTGGTAGACTGCTTAGCTTTGTTTGCATTGTGTTTCAAAAATAGCATTTGACGATCAATGCCTGTTGACGTTTGCTGCTTAAACTGTGAGAAGTGTTTACACTGACCATCTTCCTTTCCGTAAGCAATCACTGTACGGAATACTTGGCTGCAGATCTGCCGATGACCGGAATTAGTAAGGTGTCAGAATAGGTGAAAGTTGTCGGATACGCGTTGAAAAACTGTGTGAGCGATTGCTCTCCACAGCTCGCAAACAAGGCTGGCGCTTCAACACCTTGAACAAACAAGGTAAGAGTGATGAATGCGACCAAATGACCTTATCGCCGTAATAAACAGTGTTTCATGGCATCCTTAATAAACCAGCACCCATTTATGAATTTTCACTGTTGCTTTCGTAGAACAACTCAACTTCGACTCTCTGGTTACCTGCTGGTGAATGAATGTCTTAACAAACTAAACGCACAAATTAATGTTAAAGCATGACCCTCCCACGTTTAAATAGTCCTCCCCATCTGCGATATCCATTTATTTTTACCATTCCCCTTTATCCATTTGTTTGTTCTTGCCACAAATGTAGTTTTTTATTTACCGATTGTTGTACATCCCCAATATTTAGCATTTACAATAACTTCGTGAAAACAATTATTTGTGAAAGAGGAATATTGCAGATTTTACTGGCTTATTTTTTATTTATTCATTTTAGTCTTGGGTTTGCTGCTTTCTCTTCCCTTGCTTCAGCCTTCGTTGCCTATAAGCAAATGCTTGCAGATTTCAGGATTGAATATAAATAGAGTTACGTTAGATCGAATTCCTATTAAAAAAAGCTCTGATTGATTTTCCTGCGTCTCTATCGCGGAAACTAATCATTAGAATTTTTGCTTTGTCAATTTTGGTTCAATTGTGGTGCTGTTCAGATTACAATCATGGTCGTAATGGTATTCATGTAACTGGTCTCCACCAAGTAGACTGACTTGAATCTATCAGTAGTTTTTTTCACGTAAGCTATCAGTAGTTTTTTTCTTCGATTTCACGTAACACTACGCATTCTCATCCTAAATTTTACTCAATAAAAATTCCCCTACACTTTGCAAATAAGGCTGATTTTCCAAGATATTACTAACATAATATCGTATTTGTGCTTTTCTTTCTTATTGGGATCAGGGTTTCTTTAAGTTTGACCTTGTTGACCACAAAAGATATTTTGAGAGACTGCAACTCTTTTATCTGAACATCGACAAGTTTTAATGTAGTTTTACGGTGTTATTAAAGTGAGTTTCGGCTGTATTTTGAGATACACTTGGAAAATGTTGACACTCTCAACATTTCAATCTCTCAAAACACATTATAAAAACACTGATTGGGAAAACAAATGTTTTTACTTATGGTCTAATTATTAGACCTCTCATATAATGCAGCAAGTCAAAAAGTACCTCCCGCGACGACGACGAAATAGGTCATCGTGGTCCAACTACTTTTGATCTACGGGCCATTGTACAAAAACGTGACAACTCGCGGGCCACTTCCAACAGCATGGTGTACAAAACAACAGATGCACAAGATTTAAAAATAAACGTGGAAGATAAGTGAGAGTGTCATTGGAATTATTGCACAGCAGCCAATAGCTATTTATTGCAAATCCCTCTCAGTTGAATGTTTGTGGTAGTTCCGTCTCTGACACGATCGTTCCTTTATCAGTACCAATGTGTTAGTGGTAGCAAGTCGGATACCGTGGTCTTGTTTTTCGTTTGCCATTTGATTTCTGTTTTTATATTTGACTTGCTTCATCGCAAAACATGTGCTCTCACACATGTATGTGCTTCCAAATATTGGGTGCACTTTTAGAGCGAAATCTTTCTGTTTGGGAAATCTATCTTTGCTGACTAATGTCCGGAAGCTCTCTGCAGTCTGTAATACCGTTAGTATATCGCATTTTTATTCAAAGATGTTATGCTTGTTCTAATCAAAATTATCTGTTGCAGGGATGGGAATCTAATTTGGTCCGAGGGCCCCACTGAGAAGCCTACGTTTAGCGGATAGACAGATAGATTAATCTGGCTGTACTGAGTTCATTGCGCCAGATTTACTCCTCAAGGCAACGAACACCGGGGCACCGAAAAAATAAAGGTTATCCAGTCAGGTTCCCCGGCGAAGGGTTAGCGACGGGCTGTATCTTCTAATTTGATCGTAAAATAAAGAAATAAAACAAAATGTTACACAAAAAAGATGCTATTCATTGCTCTTGTGCAAAGGCACTTTATCCACCGCAAGCAATTCAGCGAGACAAATGTAACCTCACGTGCTTTTCAACAAATTTAAGATTTGAAGATTTTTCCTGAAAGCTTCCATGGCCACTGAAAACGCTGTGGCGGGCCAAACGCGGCCCGCGGGCCTGTAGTTGGACCACACTCCAATAGGCCATTATATCGTTTCTATCAACTAGTCGGAACAAAGGGTAGTTATGTTGCAAACTTGATTATTCAAATCCTCTAACTATATTTCCATCAATTTCTCACAGAAAACAAAATAAATTTCACAACGATTGAGTTAGCCCCAATGCCAGCAAGAGAAGGCACCAGGGCTTTCTAGACAAACCACCAGCCGTGCGAGGAGCAAATATCTGAAAGATTACAAACGCACTGCTCGTATGCCTTTGTTTAGAGCAATTGGATGGAAAAAACTGCCAATGATCAACCGCACCATGACTTGACGATTTTCCAAAGCGTGGAATTGATGACAATACACAAAAGTCAACCCTCACGATGTTTAACTTTGTGGGAAAGTAACAATTACAGGCTCTAGCTTTTCAGCCGGCTGTTTGAGGAATTTCCTGCCTGGTTCTGCTCCCATCTCCTTGCAATGATTCAAGCTTGTACTTATCATTCAGTAATGTTTCTAAAGCCACAACAGTGACCCACACCAAGCGAATCGATCGCAATTTATTGCGTAAGGAAACTAGTTTCATGTGTTACACATCTTCAGTCCTGCGCAAAAGTCGACATATCAAACAAAAAGAAAAAATTACGCGCTGTTGCTAGGATCAAACCTCAAGATTACAAAAATTGAAGATTACAGAATTTGAGCACAATTGCAACTCCTCCACTAAACACAGCTACAACACTGTTCAACGAACACAGATCGCAACGGCCATTCGGCACTTCTGACTGACAAAACATACTCTCCGCGTTGAGCGTGGTTTCTGTCTCAGACGATTACGTGGTTTGCAACAGACTGTAACGTGCAGTGGAAAAAGTCAAGCATGCCAAATTTGTGGGAAAGTATTGCACTCGCGTAACGGTCGGGGCATCACCTGTGATCTCCACGTCTGAGTATTTCGCGTGCCGGTCACCAGAGCAACGGCGGATTTAAGTTATTTTCACAATCACCAAACAACGACCGACAGTTCGCTCAACGTATCACATGAGCGATTACTCCCCACCTGTGCGTCCGCAAACTTTCCTGCTTCACGCGCAGTGATGTGACATGGTCTGTGGCACTGCGATCAATTTAATTGTAACGTGGCGACATGTAAAGACTGGCGGTATTTTACGCAAAAGATTGGTGAAGAAATAACAGTGTGACGCAAAAGACTGGGTTGGCCGTATTGGTTTTGCTTTTGACATCTTTTTCGTCACACTGTTATTTCTTGCGTCACAGAGTCTTTTGGTTTTGAATTGCTAGCATTGCCAAGTGTTGCTTTATTTTTTGACTGAAGATGGATTAAGAATAAACCGAAACGTCTCAAAAAAAATGTATAATATATGTAAATAAAATTGTATAAATGTAAATAAAAATGTAAAAATGTAAATAAAAATAAAAAAATTTTTGAAGGATTTTTTAGTGTTGATGAAATGTAAACATAACTGTAAATTACAGTGTTTGCATGCGCACATCAGGTGAGAAACCACGCATATCGGATGAAGTAGAACGTGCTCAATGGTTTCATGTCCTCATATAAGATCTTTGTCGGGGTTACATATATGATTTTGTTGTCTGTAATGCCAACTGAAGGAACAGGCGAAACAAGGGTTAGGACCAGGGCTGTGGAGTCGGAAGTCCTGTCATCCGACTCCGACTCCGACTCCGGGCAATTTCGATTATCCGACTCCGATTCCAACTCCGACTCCGGGCCGACTCCGACCTTCAGCTGTATTAGTTACTTAAAGTGATAATTCTTTTCAGATGAATTCATAAACCCTACTTGCACTTTCCAGGAATACGGAAACTTGTTTTAAATCGATGTAAATGCACGTTCATCTCTCACTTTTGCAAAATGCGATCAAGCAGAAGTTAGTCTTTTAGTTTTACAGAAAAAAGTACTCATCTAAAAAAAACACAATAAAAATTATTAGAGAAGGCTGATAAATAATCGATTTTAAAGCAGATACCTTGCAAACGATATCAATAAACAAGTAAAATTGAAAAATATATGCATTCTACCGGTGTGCATGTGCACATATTGCGCAACGCTGTTGATAAACTCGCTCGGGCATACTCTCTCAAATGGCTTCATTGAAACAACTTTTTACGGTCGAACGCTGTCAAGCTTCAGCTCTGTTGAACGTACATGTGTCGCTAAATTTTTCCTTAGATGGCCAAATGAACATGTTAAAGTAAGCTCTTATACAGGTCAA